>TARA_R110000744_G_scaffold114561_2_pt1 | contig 10112 bp, 12 predicted proteins | sample TARA_R110000744 | Tara Oceans TARA_R110000744 (sample SAMEA4398083) | marine metagenome | biome: Polar Biome; feature: [DCM] deep chlorophyll maximum layer (ENVO:01000326); material: water (ENVO:00002006), including particulate matter (ENVO:01000060) such as... | depth 36 m | reverse complement strand
TTTCTTCGTTTAAGCTTTAATAATTCATTGGCCATCTTAAGGTTTTTAATCTCTCTGATGTCAATTGCATCTTCTAATGATATTTGGTCACGCTGCATTGCTATTTGAATGTTAGCTTCAAGTTGAGCTTTTTGTTCTTCATCTGGCGCTACTTGCAAGAACACTCCAAAATCATGAAGATATAAATCCTTTACGTCATTTAATATAGATACATTGTATTTACCTATTTGCATAGCAAACTCTTCTTTGAACTCTGCGTATTCTAGGACATCGGCAATTCTACAAGATAAAGCTTCTGCTAGTTTTTGTGTAATCTGTATGTTTCCTTCTAATATATGTCTAGTAGCTACATTTGAATTTAAAGCAGCTAATTTTTGCAATCCTACTAAAGCATCTGGGTTCGGAGTAGAAGCATCACGAGCCTCGTTTAATCCGGTTACATCCCTGATCATATTTAAATAATGGTTATAAGTGCTTATTAAACTAGCCATTTTTGCCTGACCACTATTGGTGCCTAATTCTTGTATTGGAACTCTAGCATTATTAAATTCACCATCTTGAGTATAACTTCTACCAATAACACTGCCCGTTTGAAAATATAACTTTAAAGCGTCTTCAGGGTTGTATGCTGCTCCAGTTCCTAAATCTATCTCGTTAAGTCCGTCAGCATCTATAAAAACACCATCTGGAACTACCCTGGAAATAACTTGTTGTAGTTTTAAGTGAACTACCTGTATTAAATCAGCAAACGTAATCATTCTTCTAACCAAAGATTCAATGTTACCTTTGTACATTCTAGGAGCTGATCCTATATAATTAGGTAAAGCATATTGTGAAGCTGACTTAGGTCTTACCATGTTCTTGGCTAATTCCCACTTTATAACTTTTTGAGTACCCATAACCATGATACCTTCGTACCATACATCAATTCTTTTTTCTAGTTTCTCAAATCTTTCCTGGTCTTCAACTGGAGGATTAAACGAATCTTCTTTTCTTATTACTTTTTCACCTCCATTATCCATGTACTTCTTTTTATAAACCATTTTTCGTGTGGTCTTATAATTGTAATACAATAGAGTAACTACGTCTTTTTGAAATAAACTATCCTGATAAGGTCTTATTATTCCATAATAGTTGTACCATAAAGATGACATCTGAGAAATCTCTTCCATTTCTTCAAGAGAAATATCTGGATTAATTTTAACTAACTCTGTTATTGGAACTTGTTTTACTTCTCCAAAATAAAAGCAGTCATCAAAGGTTGGACTTTCTGTGTAGCTATATACTAAAGAAGCTGGATCTACATACTCTACAGATATACCTGAGTTAGGAAGAAACTGATGTTTAACAAATGAAGTACCTAAAACCATAAGGTCATAGTTTACTTGCTTTTGTATTCTTTGTTTATAATGATTTTGTTCTAATATAGTATCTATAGCTTCTTCTTCTGCAATTTCCATTGCTGGTTTGTAATTCATTTGCATATAAAGAGACAGCTCTTGATTGCTTTCTGGTAAATCTTGCTTAGGAGTATTAAACATGTCTATTCCAAACATTGCTTCTGTAGCTTCTAACATTGGTCTAGCCACCATATCTGCTTCTATAATCTCTTGAAACTTATGTTTTTTCTCTGCAGACATAGCGTCTTGAGCTACCGCTTTCACGTCAAATAACCTGTCTGCCATTCCATTTACAACAATGTCTACAAATTTAGGTATGATAGGGACCGGGGTCCAGTCTAGATTTAAATAACTTAAGTCTCCATCTACTGATATCTCGTTTTTGTACTTTCCTATAGGCTGCTCACCTCTAGCGTAAAGTCTTAATCTGTGAAATTCTACCCATTGATCATAGAACCTACAACTATTACCACTTCTTTTAAACCACTCGTATTGTATTGATTCTCCTACTTGCCTACCATATTCTATAGTTTCTTTTTCGGAGTCTGTTGCTTGTTGATTAGGAAAACTTGTTTGGTTAATTAAGATGGATGGTTCTTTCATTTTTACTTTATAATAGTGCTCAATGTACCTTTATTACTATATCTTGCAAAGTTAATGCTTATTTTTGATTCTTTCTTAGGAGTGTGGTATAAGTGTTTTTGATTAGCCATTATAGCTAAACCAGAGCTAATAGTTGCATCGTATTTAGTCCTGTTATTTATATTAAATTTAGCCCAGTCTTCTAGTGTTCTGGTAAAATACATTGAACCCATTTCATCTGAATCTCTGTAGTCAGCTTCTAAATCTAGTCCAACGTATTTTTCAATGTAAGATTCCACTGCGGCAGCGTGTGCTTGCTTTACAGCTTCAGATGAGTTAGGTATACCACCTAGTTCTTTTTCTGTCTTAGAAAGCTTTAATTTACTCTTGTCGGGTCTATTTAAAGAAAACGCCCTGTAACCTCTATTTTTAAAATGATACAGCAGCCTAGGTTTGTTGTTTTCTATTAATATAGGCATTCCATAAAATACACAGGCCATTAAAACTTCTTCAAAAAATATCTCTGCTGTTTGTGGTCTAGCTACATATTCTAAAAAAAACTCATTGCTAGGAGCTTCATCCATATTAAATTTTGTTAACCCATGCAGTGCACCGTTAGAGCCAACTCCACCCACCGTACCTGATATGTCATAGCTATCGCAACCAAAAGAACCTACGTGCTCATTACCTGGCAGAAAATTATTGTTTCTGTTAATGACATTGTTTTGCATCTCTTTTGTAGGTATCCATGACACTATGAATCTTCCATGCTTATCTGGAACCCATAAAACTTTAGTATCTTGAATGCCATCTTTCCACATAAACTTTCCTCTAGTAACTACACGTTGAGTTATTAAGGAATCGTTATAATCTATCTGTTGATATATTTTAGTTAAGTTAAATAAAGACTGTTTACTTTCATCTCTAAAAGCGTGAGACTCTGTTCTAGGAAATTGTCTGTAAAATTCATTAAGTGCATCAGCATCACTTTTTAAAGAGTCTACTTCGTTTTGCCAATAATCAACTACTCCTAAACTTATTTCTTCTCCGTCAGCACCTACAACATTTTCTTCTGGTGTCTCTAACACAGCATGTCCATACTCATCTATGTAACCTTCAAAATTATACTCCATTGGAATAAACAATGAATACAACCCTGACTTAGTTTGACCATTAGCATTTCTTTTAGTTACATCAGAATCATAATATAGTTTTTTAAAGTTTTCTCCACCTTTATCTAAAGCATTAGAAGTTGATCCCATCATACACTTACCAACCACCTTACTACCAAGTCTTAAACAAGTTTTAGTTACCCTCCAATTATTTAAAATGTTTTCAGGCTTATCCCACTTACCACTTTCGTCATGTATTAATAACAGTAGTTTTTCTCCATCATACGAGTTATCTGAAGTGTTTTTCCAATCTAAAACTGTATCTAAGCCATCCATAAACAACTCGTCAGTTTTTCCCATATTCTTTTTGGTAATCTTACTGGCAGGAACTCTATAAGCTAATTCTGTTTTAGGCTTGTCCATTCCGTCTTGAATAGGCTTAAAAAAGAAAGGATAGTTGTTAGATATAGGAACCACTTTATCAGTAAACATTTTTTTAGCATCACCTCCAGTTTTAGATAATATACCTACTCTTGCATCTCTAGTAATAGTTCCTTGATTAACAGCTTCACATGAGCTCATAAATGAAAACCCTGAACGCCTGTTTTTTAAATAACACATTCCAAAACTTCTTTTATCTGCCTTACACCCTTCCCAAAAAAGATAAAATATTCTATTAGATTCTCTAAAATCTGGTTTACCTACATCAATCTTAGTCCAGTTTAAATACATGTAATGAGTTCCTGTTATATATATAGGTTGACCATTGTTAGTAAACCAGTAACCATGATCTCTTTTATCAAACTCTTCTTCTATATAACTTACCCATTTAGACTTAAAAGAATTGTCTCTTTTTTGCCAATCAAATATCGTGTTAATATTACTTAATTCTTTAGGTATATCCTGAGATGACCATTTATTAAACTTAGTGTTTATTGTTTTTGGTTGACTCGGAAGCCCCACTCTGAATCCTTGTATGTCGTAAACTTCTCCTAGAGTTCCGTCTTTAGATATTACTACTATATCATACTTTTCATTATAACCATAGACCCAAGTCTTAGCCTTGTTCTTTGTGCTAATAACACTTTTGGGTATAGTGTCTAATACAACATTGTGTAATTTATTTTGATCTCTTTTCTGCAAATCCTTGATAAGATTTTTTCTCTATGTTTCTTTCCTCTAGCATAGCTTGTTCTTCTTGTATTCTTTTAAGTATTTCAAAAGCATCAAATATAGCTAGTTTTTTAGTGGCTGCTGCGTTTTTTAAACGGTCTGCTGCTAAATCATCTTCGGCATCGTACTTAATGATATCTTCTTTGGCTACTTTAATAAGTTCTCTTACCGCTATTTCTCCAGCTTGGATAATGTCTTCTTTTAATTTTTTTACACTTATATCAATACGCATATATCTTCTGTTTTCATTCGGTATAAAGTTTCGCCTTCTATCTTAAATTCGTATTCTGATTCAGGCAAGAAACAAACATCATCTCCTTCTAATATATCTAAAGATACCAATTCTTTGTTTCCATACTTTACTTTTCCTACTAATTGCTTGTTTCTATCCACAGACAATATAACATCTTTTTCTTTTTCAGTTGGCTTAATAAAACAATAATCTCCAACAGAACTCCATTTGTCTTTACTTTTATGTAAATAAACCTGGTCAATATCCACTAAGTATAGATCATCTTTAAAATGACAAGGTCCACTTTTTTCTACACCTTTCATATCGTAATACTTTCTAAAAATGTTATGGTGTACTACTACAGTATCTCCTTTTTTAATGTTCTTGTTAAAAGCCCAAAGAATAGGGACTTCTTCTACGGTAGCAAATCTATTGGTGGCAGTGTGATCTTCTTGAGAACTACTAGTAATTAATTTTCCGTCACCATGCTTGCTTAGGTTATCATAGCGCATTCCTCCTTGAGGCTTCACTATAAAACAAAAAGGCGATTTCATGTCAGTAGTTTACATTGTATTCTAAGGAAGTTGGCATAGCTATGCTAAAACTTTTCCAAAGAAAAACCTCACTCTTTTTATTTTCTATATATACTTGTATTTCGCCATCTTGTGACTTTCTAATGACATGTATGTTGTAGGTTCTTAAAACCGGCTGTCCCACTATATAGTTCATAGAAGACTTATAGTCTGATCCCACAGACACTTTTCTTATATATTCCATTTTATTATATTTTACTACACCACATTAAGCGATGTTTTTATCCTTCTAAAACTTTTACTTTAGCTTCTAAAGATTCTATTTTTTCTTGCATTTTCTTAAAGGCCCCATACATTGATCTAAGTATTTGCTCTTCATTCATTGTTTTAAAATCATCTACCACCACAGAGCCAGCTAAAACGTCTTGTACTCGATCGCCAGGCTTTATCTTAGTTACTCCGTCTGAACCTAATATTTCAGATTTTCCACTGTAATTTACCCAAGTAGTTAATTCTGTATTTGTAACTGATTTAGGAAAAATCGTTTCTACTTCTTGAGCTAAAAACCCTAACTTAGTAGTATCAGAACTAGGATCTCTATAAACTTCTTCTTTATATTTAAATCTTTTTAGTTTTAAACTTTTAATATTGTTGTAGCATATATCAAGATCAGCGTCTATAATGTTTTCTTTGTACCTCTCGTCTGAAGCTGAATTCCAAACAGAAGCCCCTGCTTTTATAGCATACTCACCAGCAATTTGAAAATTTCCTGATACATATAAGCCACCATTAGTTGTGCTTGGTGCAGCATTTGTTTTTGTATTATTAACATACAGGACCATTTGATTATTACTAGGCCCACCAAAGTTTAGTGTAGATAATTGATTAGTTGCGTTATTTATATAAAAAGGTCTACTTGTAGCCTCATCCATATTAACTCGTATTTCTGGATAGTCAAGGTCTCCATAATTAGTAAGTGAGAATACTTTTCCTCCATCAGTAGTTCCACCTCGTAACGTTATACTAGTTGACCCCGTTGCTGAATTTACCACTACTCTTTGATTGGCAAAATTACTTCCTGGTACCTCATCAAAACCAACATTCAACTGATTGCTGTTTGAAGTACCAATACAAAACGTATCCGAATGAGAGTATAAAGGTTGATACATGTTTATGGCATTACTTACGTTTCCCGCTGATGCATTAGTTCCACCAATATTAATAGAACTAGTAATAGTGCCAGTGCCAGTGTTTAAATTATTAAGATTTATATTCCCACTGCGGCTTGATGTAGTAATATTCGCAAGAATTCCTCCTCCAACTACAACTCCATCAGTACTCCCTGAGTCTATTTGTACAGTACCACTTGACCTAACTATAGTACCAGCATTTGTACCCCCAAGCTGTACTACCCCGGCAGTAGCTTCAGTTCCTATTTTGATTTTATGAGTGGCAGAGTTTGAAATGATTTCTGTTAGTTCTTCTACTGTTGGATCAGATGAAGCAGGAGTGTATTTAATTGGAGCACTACCTAATACACCTGGATTTGCACCTGTTGTCCAATAAGCCATTCTACCTATTGTACCTGATCCCGGACCACTAGCATCTAAACCAAATTCAAATCCTGTAGCTCCTGCATTAACTTTTAAAACTTCACCTGCGTTACCTAAAGTTGTTAAGCCTGTTCCTCCATTAGCAAAGCCCAAAGAACCACCTAAAGTAAATGTTCCTGTATTAACTATAGGGCTTACCGTATCGCTAGTAAATGTTAATCCTGTTGATGCCCCACTCATTCCTACACTAGTAACCGTCCCTGACCCTGGACTAAAAGCATTTAAATTAGCTATATCTTGAAGCGTAAATGTTTTAGTATTGTTATTATCACTGACATCTGTGCCAATTACATAATCAGTAGGTGATGCTGCAGCATTAGGGTATGAGGTAGTGTTACTTATTTTCGCCATTTTCTTTTTCTGTTATTTCCCCAGTTTTAATGTTTATGACAGAATCTAGACCGTACTTTTCTATAAATTTATTTTCTAACTTATTAAAGTCAAGCTTTACTTCATCAACCTCTTTTAATAACATTGATTTCTGTAATTCTATTTCTCCCAATTGCATTTTATAACCTTGGAACGTGTTTTGTAATTCTTGTAACTGACTTAATTCTTCAGCTTCTAATTTATTTTTTTTCATTTGATTTAATTTAATTGTAATATTGCAAAGATAATCATTTTCTACGTGTTGAAGAAGAACCATAAAAATATCCAAAAATCGAAAGTGTTATCCCTTCACAGATTCCAATCAGATGGATCCAAATCTCTTTATTGTGCTCCGGAACCTCTAAGTAAACAATTGCATATACTAAAAAGGCGAAACAAGACAACCCTACCAAACCCGTTAAATTAAACATAAAATCGAATCGGTTTGCCTTAGCTAATTCTATTTCTCTATTTCTAGCAGAATCCCTATCATCAACCTCTAGCTTATATAGTTCTGTTACTTGATTATGAAGTTGAGCTTTTTCTTCTGGTGTTAAATCAGGGTCTTTTGATATAATGTTTTTTAATATTCCCATGCTACCAGAGGATGGCAACACATCACCTATAATTCCTAATATCTTAGGAGCCTTTTCCCTTAATAGTTTACCTATCTTAGTATCTTTTAGTTTCTTTTTCATCCGCTACAGCTTTCACAATTTTCATCATCTATATTACATGTTCTTTCAGGAACCGGCTTGTCCTGTAACTTCTTTAACATTTTTTCAAATTCTGTCTCTTCTATCATCTTCCTAAAAATAATCCTTCTATAAATGTACCTATACCTGTAATAATAACAGCAATAGAAGTCCAGAACTTTTTTTCTAAGCCACGTATTCTTTTTTCGTGATCGTTCTTTTGAATTTTTATTTCTTCAAGCTGAGATTTCATTACAGCCTGACCCTGTAAAAGTTGGTTAATCTTCTCCTCCATATACCTTGTATTTTGTTTTTCCGCTTTTGTTTTTATAAGCCACTAATATTTTACCTCTTTGACTTCCGTCTGTATCATAACTAACATGTACCCAAGAAGGATTCTCTTCATTTCCAAACTCCCATATTAACTGGTCAAAGTCTAGATTGTCTTTTATATAATGAAATACTTGTGAATTGTCAGGGGCATTGGCGTAATCCCTATCTATATCTATAGCTTCACCTTTGCAATGTTGAGAGGTAGCAACGTATTCTCCATCTACAACCTTGTGAGCGCCTCCAATAGCCTTATTAAGAGACTTACTCCTGTATCCTGATGAAATACTTATAGAAACTCCAAAATGATCTCTAATGGGCTGAAAAATCTTTCCTGCAAAAATCTTCATGTTCTCTATGTGTTCTGGAGTCGGAATATTGTCTATTCCTTTTCTAGATGCAGTTTGACTTTTTGTCATTTCCGAAAGAGACAAGTTCTTAGATAGTTTCATTTTTTAATTCTATTTTTAGCTGTAAAGATAATACGTTCTTCCATCTTTGCTATCTTTACTTTTAGCTGTATATTTTCTTCTATTAGGGTGTTTATTTTTGATTCTAATCCTTCAATTTTTTCCACCAGCATTTCAATATGACTATCCTCTTTTTGAGCATTAATGTCAATCTTTTTTTTAATAATATTCCAAACTTCCTTAATTCCTAAAGCAGAAATCAAAGTGATTAAAATAGGATCATCCATACTTCTTGCGTATTTCACTTTTAATAATTATTCTTCTTCTTCTGGCATAGGCTCTGACCAATCTGATGTAGCCATCAAAGCCAAAGCTTCTTCATGAGTAAGCGTGCTAACAGGAGTTAAAGATCCATCTGTGATAAAACTAGGTTCTACTTGAAAAGATAATAATCCTTGAGTATTTGCTAAGTTCCTACGCATTGTTTGTGCACTGTTTTCGTTTACCTGGCTAAACAATACAATGTTTGTGTCAGTTAAATTTATTACTATATATGTTGTCATTTTTTATTTATTTATTAAGATTTTTACTATAAAGGAGTACCAGTCGAGCTCCATCCGAGTGTTTCTACTAGATAATCCCTAGCGTCACTAGCTTGAGTCCACGTTGCTGGAAATAAACTAGGATAAAGCGAAGAATAATTAGTTGTTGTACTTCCATTGTCATCTGAGTTAACAGTTCTACTGCTCTGAAAATTAAGACCAGTTGTATTTCCTAAAGATAAACTTTCAGGAGGATTCTCTACACCGTATAGATAAACAGCCCAACCAACCAGCGTGTCTGTGTAGTTGTCATCTGAAAATGCTGCTGTAGAAGTAAAAATTTGATTAAGAGTAGTAGTACTCTCATTTAGTTGCCAAGTTCTTAAATTTTGATTAAATATAGAATTGGATTGAGTAAACGATATAAAATTTGTACCTGTGCTAACATCCCAAGCAGTATAAGTAGTGTTATAAGGGTTGGGTGTGCTTATTTGTTTAGTTGATATGTCACTATTAATTTTAGCACCTTGAAACAAATATCTAAAGCCTGAGGCAATTAGGTTGCTAGTGTCCCAGTTAGATATGTTAGGATTAGTTCCTGTAAATCCATTACTATAATCAAGCAACTGAAATATTGTTGTGCATTCTGAAATGTCCCAAGCTATATAAGTACTTTCGTCTGCTCTTGTAACTGTTTTTGTAGATAAATCTTGATCTAAACTTAACATTGCTTCCAACGCTTCAGACATAGCTCCTCTAGTTCTCCATTTAGAAAAAGAAGCTGAATTAAGTGAAGAACAATTACCAAACATTGCAGCTTGAGAAGTAAACACATTGTCAGCAAAATTATCTAAATCAGTTGCAATAAATTTATAACAAAACCTAAACATTTGAGCGGCACTAACAGCTTTGTTACTTACGTCCCATTTTTCAATATTTGGAATTGTTGTTATGCTGTTACAATTTAAAAACATTGAAGCCATAGAGGTAAGAGAACTAAAGTCAGGTATATCTTGAGCTGTAATTATCATGTTTACAGCGTTATTGAAATTAATTTGCAATAAAGAAGGTTGAAGATTATAAAAAGCTTTTCCCCATTGTTTTAAATTGAATATATTAAG
>TARA_R110000744_G_scaffold152443_3_pt1 | contig 10114 bp, 17 predicted proteins | sample TARA_R110000744 | Tara Oceans TARA_R110000744 (sample SAMEA4398083) | marine metagenome | biome: Polar Biome; feature: [DCM] deep chlorophyll maximum layer (ENVO:01000326); material: water (ENVO:00002006), including particulate matter (ENVO:01000060) such as... | depth 36 m | reverse complement strand
GTCGCTTATGTGGCACATGGTAATAAGATGAAAAAAATCATTGCATCCAGTGCAACATAGGTTCATACTAGGTAAAAATTTGAGGGAGTAACAATGTCCAAAGAATCAAAAGCAATTGGCAGGAAGGCAGCAGGATCTTATGGTCCACCTAAAAACGCTAATAAGAAAAGAGGATACAACGCTAAAAGAGCAGGCAATAAAGCAATTAGAAAGGCAGGGAAAAACTATGAAATTAAGTAGTATATTTGTGATGTTTAGAGATTGCCCGGAATGCGAGGTGGGCTTAGAATTACAACCGGAAGAGAGAGACATTGGTATAGCAGGTCTATACTATTGTCCGAAATGTGAATACACAGAGGAGATATAACCATGAAAATTAACATAGCATATATAAATGGCATAACTTATGATCCAAATGGTAAGTTTAAAAAGTTATCCATAGATCAACTAAGGCAAAAATGCGGGCTCATACCATCATTTTTTAACGATTGTCTACGCTTGGAATATGATAACCTAGAAGACTTTACAAAAGAATTCGATTGTTGTTATGGTTTCGGTGGCTTTCATAGACAATCTTGGAAGGGTAAACTAGGAGATAATAGCGAGTATATATCAGAGTTTAAAGAGGAAGAACATTTACAGCCATTGGTTATCTTTACAGGTAATAGGTTTGAGTGTATAGTTTACAAATATGGAGTCACAGCACTACGTGACACTGAAACAAAAGAGACTAAAGTAGCGAGGATAGATTAAATGACAGCATTTAGCAGGGAAGTAATACACGACGTGACGGAAGTAATTGTTACCCGTAGAGAGGTAGATTCGTTAGGTTCAAAATGGGACGCCTTAGAGTTTGATATAGTGGACGAGAATGGAATTAGCAAAACTCTTCTACTATTTGCTGCGGAAGGTAAAACTATGTCATACAAGAGGAAAGACAGTGAGGATTAGGTGCTCACACTGTCACACTGAGGACTCCGTAGTATTTCTTAGGGAGTACACAGAGCCCCTGTGCGCTAAATGTTACTTAGACATTAAGGACCTAAGTAGGAAACCAAAACGACGGAGGTAGTAATGAGTGATGAATACAGCCATGATTTAGACGTAACCAACGATGCTATGGAGGAACATGCAGAAAGACAATTAAAAATAAAAGAATTAATTGAGTACCATATGAACATTATAAAAATGATAGACTTGATTAGTTTAGCGAGGGATCAAATGGAATCGGCATATAACAATATTCCCATAAAAGACCTAGACAAAGAATACAGTTTACTATTCAATGGGGACTTATTAACCAACACGGAGATACACTAACATGAGTAACCAATACGAAGAGCAAACAATAGAGAACCTCTACGAAGAAGCGTTACGCTTTGGGCTAGAGGACGAAGCGGACATTGATAACTACATCGTTCAAAAACAGCAGGAATTAGGAGTATAACAACATGAGATGTAAAGCTTGCAATGTATTACTGGAGGATTTTGAGCTAAAACGGAAGGATAAGCTAACAGGTGATTTTTTAGATTTATGTAGTGTTTGTTACAAAGTGAGTAACCATACCTTAATTGAATATGATACGGAGATTCCTAATGAGCAGGACGATATTAACCTAGAAAAGATTCTGTAACACTTTGTAACACTTTAGTCAGTTATTGTCATCAAACTATAACAATACTGTCATAATTCTGTCACATAATATTACTATAATATTACTATAGATACTAAAGAACTAACTTATACTAAGTATAAAGCAGTATATTCTTTAGTTTTCTATAGAAACTTAAAACAATGGTAACATATAGGAGAAACACATATGCCATTACTAGAAGGAACTGTAGCGTTTCAAAACCTACAAAAAACTGAAGTCTACCAAGGTCAGGATACTGGTAGGTTCACGGTCACTTTATCACTGGAGGAAGACATGGCCAGCAAGCTGTCCTCTGAGGGAGTTAAAGTTAAAGACTACGAAGGAACGGCACAACGCAAGTTTGCAAGCAAGTTCCCGGTTAGGATTGTGGACAATCAAGACGAGCCTTTCATGGGAGTAGTCCCAAAGGGGAGTTTAGTCAGGGTTCAATACAAACTAGGGGATTCCCATCCAGTCCACGCTACGCCCACGTATCTAAACGCTATTAGAGTGTTAGAACTAGGTGAAGACGCTGGGGACGGTATTGAAGAAGGATTCTAAATTTCTGAATCATGGTCCATGCCCCTCCTGCGGATCTAGTGATGCTTTGGCCCGTTATAGCAACGGGTCAGGCAAATGCTACTCCGCAGGATGTGGCTACTACGAACCTAGTACGGATTTCTCAGATATTCGTAACAGGATAACCAAAGAATCTAATAGTGCTTGGGATCATATGGAAAAAGCTAGTAAAATAACTACAGAGGAAGAAGGAGTAATAGCTGCAATTCCGGACAGAAGGATATCATTGGATACCTGTAAAAAGTTTGGAGTTACTGTTCAATACGATTCCAAAGGAGACATAGAAAGCCATTTTTATCCCTTTAAGGATATTGACACTGGAGAAGTCAAGGGCAAAAAGAAAAAGAGTGTTAAAACTAAACGCTTTTCCTACTCAGGATCAGCGGAAAACGTAGGGTTCTTTGGACAGGATACCTGTAGAGGCTCCGGAAAGTTCCTAACCATCACGGAAGGAGAGTTAGACTGTCTAGCTGTCTCTGAGATGTTTAGTAACAAATGGGACGTGGTGTCCCTCCGGACAGGCGCAGGAGGTTCCTTAAAGGAAATCAAAGAACAACTGGAGTTTGTAGAGGGTTACGACAAAGTGGTCCTTTGTTTTGATAATGACAAAGCAGGACAGGCTGCTGTGGACGCCTGCAAGGATGTTTTTAGCCCTAACAAGCTGAAGATATGCTCTCTGTCTGAGAAGGACGCTGGCGATATGCTCCTTAAAAATAAGATTAAGGACTTTACTAGTTCATGGTGGAACGCTAAATGTTATCAGCCTGACGGGATCATAGCAGGAACTGATACATGGGACGCTATAGTTGGCAAAATGAAGGTTAAATCCGTACCTTATCCTTGGCATGGACTCAATGACTACACTAAGGGTTTCAGGCCCTATGAGTTAGTTACCATAACGTCAGGTTCCGGTATGGGTAAGTCTCAGATAGTCCGGGAGCTAGAGTACTACCTTTTAAACGCTACGGAGGACAATATAGGAGTCCTAGCATTAGAGGAAGACATAAGCAGAACTGCGCTAGGGATCATGTCCATAGCTGCGGACTGTCCATTACATTTAGAGGAGGACATAGATGAGGATGCCGTTAAACCCTACTGGGAGGAAACTCTTGGAACCGGGAGATACTTCCTGTTTGACCATTGGGGGTCAACGTCGGAGGATAACCTACTTTCCAGAGTCAGATTCATGGCTAAGGCTCTGGATTGCAAATGGATCATACTGGACCACTTATCTATAGTAGTCAGTAGTCAGGAGTCGGACGATGAACGCAGAGCAATTGATGCGATCATGACTAAACTCCGGACACTGGTACAGGAGCTAGGTGTAGGTTTGTTCCTTGTGTCTCACTTAAAGAGAACACAGGGTAAGCCACATGAGGACGGAGGGAGGATTAGTTTGAGTGAACTGAGGGGATCTCAGGCTATAGCCCAACTTAGTGACATGGTTATAGGCTTGGAGCGTAACCAGCAGGACGAAAACGAGGAAAGCAGGAATACCACTACGGTAAGAATCCTAAAGAATCGTTATGCGGGGCTGACTGGTGCTGCCTGTTATTTGAAGTACGATAGGTTCACAGGCCGTATGTCTGAAGTTGGACCTCCCTCCTCAGTGGAAGAGAAGGAAGCTAAGTTTTGATATATCTGGACATAGAAACGGACGGGTTAACTCCCACTAAGATATGGATAGCCGTGACTAGGGAAAATGGGAAAGCTGAAGTGCACTATAATGCAGACAGCCTCTCAGAAGCTCTACAAGGCTCTGATAAAATAGTTGGGCAGAACCTAATAGGGTTTGATATCCTTGTACTAAAACGTCTCTGGGACGTTTATATAGAACCTGAGAGGGTATTAGATACTTTGGTGTTGTCTAGGCTTGCTAATCCACAAAGGGACAAGGGACATTCCTTGAGATCATGGGGAGAAAGATTAGGCTTCCCGAAAGGTGATTACAATGACTGGACTAGGTGTTCTGAGGAGATGGTTAAGTACTGTATACAGGACACGGCAGTAACTGAGAAAGCTTATGAAGCTATCCTAGAGGAGCTTACTGGTTTTTCTCAGGAGTCTATTGATTTAGAACACGGAGTTTATACCATTGTCCACCAACAGATAGAAAATGGTTGGTTGTTGGATCAGGAAAAAGCTTATTTATTACTTGCGGAATTAAAGGAGAAACAATTTGAAGTTGAAGACAAAGTGCAGAAAACTTTTTTACCTTTACCTACATTTATTAAGGAGGTTCAACCAAAAACTAAAAAGGACGGTACGCTTTCCACAGTGGGCCTCAAATTTCTAGGAGATTCTTGGGGTACTGTGGAAGGGCCGTTTAGTAGGATAGAGTTTCCTTTGTTTAACTTAGGGTCCAGACAGCAGATAGGCAGGCACTTACAGCATTTTGGCTGGAAGCCTTGTGTATTTACTGAGACTGGGCAACCACAGGTGGACGAAGGAACTCTGTCCAAGATAAAAGGAATACCGGAGGCTAAACTTATAGCTGAGTATCTTATGGTGCAGAAGCGCATAGCACAGGTACAAAGCTGGATAGAAGCAGCCTCTCCGGACACAGGAAGAGTACACGGTAAGGTTAACAGCAATGGTGCAGTCACCGGACGTATGACGCATAACAGCCCTAACCTAGCTCAAGTCCCGGCTTCCTATAGTCCTTATGGTAAAGAGTGTAGGGAGTGCTGGACTGTTAAGGAGGGGTATAAACTAGTTGGCTTTGATGCGAGTGGTTTAGAATTACGCATGTTAGCTCACTACATGGATGATAAGGAGTATATTTATGAAGTGGTCAACGGAGACATACATACAACTAACCAAAAGCTTGCAGGACTTGAATCACGGGATACAGCAAAAACTTTTATCTATGCACTACTCTACGGGGCAGGAGATGCAAAGCTTGGAGCAGTGGTTGGAGGAAACCAAAAAACAGGTAGACAGCTTAGAGGGCGTTTTAGCCATAATCTCAAATCATTTGGAATACTTAGAGACGGAATACAACGCAAAATTGCTAATGGATCACAAATGGTAACTGGCTTGGACGGTAGAAAGTTACATATTAGGTCACAACACAGCGCATTAAATACTTTACTACAGAGTGCTGGTGCTGTTGTTATGAAACAGGCTTTACTAATCTTGGAGGACTACGCTAAACGGTGGAAACTGGATTACAGGTTCGTAGGTAACATCCATGATGAGGTTCAGACGGAGGTGAATACAAAACATGCTGAGAAGTTTGGCAGACTGGCGGTTAGCTGTATAGAGGCTGCTGGTAATCACTTTAACTTAAATTGTCCTTTAGCCGGGGAATACAAGATAGGAGACAACTGGTATGAAACCCACTAAAAATAAAGATCCAAGCAGACTTGGAGACATAGCGGAACATTACGCTATAACTTGGCTGTGGGATCAAGGATTTGATGTGTTTAAAAACTCAGGGTGTACTGGCCCCATTGATATGATAGCTCTTGACCGTGAAGGAGACATGCTGCTTATTGACGTAAAAACTGAAAAAGGGTGGAACACAGGTTATCGTTCTCCATTACAGAAACAACTTGGAGTGCAAATACTGAGTTTTACTCCTGAGAAAAGAAAATTACGTTTTGTGGAGCATAAAACATGAAAACAATACACACACTAGTTCAGGATATCTACAGTTTAGTAAAGACTAAACGTGTGGATAAGAAAGCAGTAGATCCGGAAGCGGAGATAGAACGCTTTGGGGAAGCTATGAAGGACTTGATGCGTAAGGAGTTTGTTAATAGAGGATGGGGCGCTAGGAAACTGCGCTTGTCTAATATAGGCAGAGATGATAGGTATCTATGGAATCACTATCAAAATGTTGACAAAGAAACTATAGAGCCTCATACGTTAATTAAATTTCTTTACGGGCATGTAATTGAGGAAATGCTTTTGTTCCTGACTAGAATGTCAGGACACAGCGTAACTGACGAACAAAAAGTATGTGAAGTTGAGGGCATTAAGGGACACATGGACTGTAGGATAGACGGGATAGTAACTGACGTTAAATCCACTAGCTCCTATGGTTTTAAAAAGTTTAAGGATGGGTCACTTGCCTTTGACGATCCTTTTGGATACATAGACCAGATAAAAGCTTATGCCTACTCTGAGAATGAAACTAAGTTTGGCTGGCTGGCTATGGACAAACAGAACGGGCACTTAACCTTTCTACAGTACGACTTGGAGGACACTCAGGCTCCTGTTTATGAAGTGCTAAAGGAGGACATAGCTGAAAGAATACGGCACGTAAAAAAGGTAGTAACGGCCAAGGAAAGGCCGGAGCAGTGTTACGAGCTTATTCCAGATGGAAAGAGTGGGAACCTGAAGCTCGCAATAGGATGCTCTTACTGTCATTTCAAAAAATCCTGTTACCCAGAGTTAAGAGTATTTTCTTATTCTACGGGACCAAGATTTTTAGTGGAGGTAAAAAATGAACCGAAAGTCGCAGAAATTGAAAAAGCATTTTAAGCCAAAATTTAGATCAGGACTTGAAAAAACTTTTGCTTCCCTGTATACTAAAGAGGAGTGGAAGTATGAACCATTTGATATTTCCTACATAACACACAGGAAATACAAACCTGATTTTGTCCATGCAAGTTCAGGAGTAATGATAGAATGTAAGGGTTACTTTAGACAGGGGGACACTATGAAGTACAAGGCTGTTAGGGATAGTTCAGACAAAGAACTAATCTTTGTGCTTTCAGATCCCTTTAAAAAAGTAAGGAAAGGAGCTAAGATCACTATGGGGCAGTGGTGTGATAAGGAAGGCTTTAAATATTTTACTGTCCAACAGAAAAAAGAGTTGATGGATTATGTCACTAACAATGTTTGAAATTAAAGAAAAACTACTTGAAAGGTATGAAGTGGATGATCTGGTGGACGCATTGGAGTTAACCAGTGAAGAACTATTAGATCGTTTTGAAGACAAATTAATTAAAAGGCTGGACAAATTTGAGGAAGACTTAGTTGAGTTAAAACCAGAGTACGAAGGGGAATTAAATGAGCATTAATGATGCAACACCGGAGGAATGGGACAACGTGAATAAAAATAAACTTGGAAAAGCATACGCTGAAATTATTAAACTGGCTGACGGGGGAGGACATGACCCAGTTAATAAACCCATACACTACAACAACGGAGACATAGAAGCTATAGACTACATTAAACAACAGCTAGGGCATGAGTTTCAAGCCTATTGTTATGGCTCAGTTATTAAGTACATGCACAGGTTTAAATACAAAGATGGACTACAGGACTTAAAGAAAGCCAAGTGGTATTTAAAACAAATGATTTCTGACATGGAACAACAGGAGAATGAAGAAGATGATTGAAGACTACCTTGGAATTAAAATAGATTACTCCAAGGAAGAAACTTTAACTGGTTTTTCTTTGGACACTCTAAAAGACAGATACTTTTGGAAGGATGAAAAATATGCTCAACAAGCTTTTGCTAGGGCTTCAATCTACTGTGCAACATACAAAGGAGTTGTTGACTACGATCTTGCACAGCGACTTTATAATTACTCAAGTTCGTATTGGTTCTCTTTTAGCACTCCTATCCTTAGCAACGCAGGAACGCGCCGTGGTTTACCTATCAGTTGCTTTCTTAATTATGTTCCTGATTCAAGGAGCGGCTTATCTGCTCACTATGATGAAAACATATGGCTTGCAAGTGGAGGTGGTGGCATTGGTGGATGTTGGGGTGCTGTTAGAAGCAACGGTGTTCCTACTTCTAACGGCAGTGAGTCTACTGGTAGCATACCATTTATGCACATAGTTGACAGTCAGATGCTGGCTTTCAATCAAGGAGTTACCAGAAGAGGATCATACGCAGCGTACATCGACATATCTCATCCGGAAATAGAAGAGTTTATTGGTATGCGTAAGAGTACTGGAGGGGATTTAAATCGTAAATGTCTGAACTTACACAACGCTGTAACTATAAATGATGCTTTTCTGGACGCAGTACAGGACGATTTACCGTGGAGATTAATAGACCCAAAATCCAAAGAGGCAGTAAGGACAGTCCCAGCTAGGGACTTGTGGTGGTCTCTTCTACACACTAGAGCGGAAACTGGGGAACCGTACATTGTCAATCTTGACAGGTGTAATGAAGCACTCCCTGAACAACAAAAGGAATTAGGACTAAAGATTACTCAGTCAAACTTATGTTCCGAAATTACTTTACCGACTAACGAAGAAAGAACTGCGGTATGTTGTTTGTCCAGTGTTAATCTGGAGTACTTTGATGATTGGAAGGAAGAAGAGTTATTTATTAGCGACTTAATAACCATGCTGGACAATGTTATAGACCATTTTATTAGTAATGCTGTAGGCGGTACTGATACTCTTAAATCAAACACTTTAAACTTTGAGAGGTTTAGCAGTCATGTTAAAGAATCCACTAAAGGGTTTACTAAATCCGCTTATTCAGCTTACAGAGAACGCGCAGTTGGCCTTGGTACGATGGGCTTTCACGCTTATCTACAACGTAATTCAATTCCTTTTGAAGGAATGTATGCCTCAAGTTTCAATAATAGGGCTTTCTCTTACATCAAAGAAAGAGCGGTGGAAGCTAGTGAATATCTGGCTAAGGATAGGGGGGAATCTCCTGACATGGTTGGTAGTGGGAGGAGGAATAGTTGTCTTCTCGCTGTTGCTCCTAATGCTTCTAGTAGTATTATCTGTGGTGGAACAAGTCCTAGTATTGAACCGCAACGTGCTAATGTTTTTACTCACAAAACCCTTACAGGGTCTTACCAAGTTAAAAACAAGTATCTCCAAAATCTTCTTAATGAAAAAGGATTAGACAATGAAAATATTTGGAAGGACATTGCGGCTGATGAAGGCTCTGTGCAGGGCATTAAGGGAATCAGCGAAGAAGAGAAGGAGGTATTTAAGACTGCTCCGGAAATAAATCAGTTGTGGATTATAGAACATGCTTACCATAGACAAAAGTATATTTGTCAGAGTCAGTCAGTAAACTTGTTCTTTGCTCCACCTAAGGCTACGGAGCCACAGGAGGTCCATGATGAATACCTAAGGTATGTTAATAGTGTTCATTGGGTTGGGGCTAGAAAACTAAAGTCTATGTACTACCTAAGATCCAACGCAGCTAGAAACTCTGAAAATGTTAACATAAAAATACCAAGAATAAACTTGGAGGATGTGGAGTGTTTAGCTTGTGAGGGATAAGATATTTGAACATAAATTAAATGAAGTAGTGTATAGGTATGAAATGCTTGAGGAAGAAAGAAGATTGGAACTAAAGATATACAAAGTCAGGTGGATATGGTATCATACTATTCTAGCTGTAGGTCTTGGCTTTGTAGTCTACATGCTTTGGGAAATTAATAATAAACTAGGGAGCCTTATATGAGTTTTGAAAATGCACAGTACTACATAAGTGAAAGAAAAGAATTTGTTTGTTATGAGGAATTTGCGGGTAAATCTTTAGATTGGCTTACCCCGTTTAATAATTTATCTGCATATGATATGAAGCAATCAATGGTACAGGAAGGGGAATAACTTGAGCTTAACTGGAACTAGGGACTACTATAAACCTTTTGACCACCCTTGGATGTTTGATTATTATGTACAACAAAACCAAATGCACTGGTTTCCTGAGGACGTACCACTACATAATGACGTTAAGGACTGGCAGGACTTAGGGGAACAGGAAAAGAATTTGTTGACTCAAATCTTTAGACTGTTTACTCAGTCCGACGTAGATGTTAGCTCTGGATATGTTGATAGGTACATGAGAATCTTTAAGAAGCCTGAAGCTCGTATGATGATGGGAGCCTTTAACAACATGGAGTCCATACACCAACATGCCTACAGCCTACTACTAGACACCGTAGGAATGCCAGAGGTT
>TARA_R110000744_G_scaffold7400_2_pt1 | contig 10128 bp, 8 predicted proteins | sample TARA_R110000744 | Tara Oceans TARA_R110000744 (sample SAMEA4398083) | marine metagenome | biome: Polar Biome; feature: [DCM] deep chlorophyll maximum layer (ENVO:01000326); material: water (ENVO:00002006), including particulate matter (ENVO:01000060) such as... | depth 36 m | reverse complement strand
AGCGATTTGCTGGCTACTTGCAAACAAGCTAATTTCACTAGCAAGAGGAGCGCCGGTTACATCTCCATCACCTGCGCTCTTAAAAGTTACAGAATTAGAATCTATACCATCAACATTAGCAGTGATTGAACCATCACCACTACTAACTCCAACGAGTAAACCTATTTCAGCATTTCCTTCAGCATCAGTACTACTAGTATTAACATCAGTATTAAAACTTGCTAATTCTACATTACTTACAGTGAAGGTGACTAACTTATCAGATAGTGGTGTGCTACCTTGCATTACATTTACTGTAAGCGTTTGAGGTGTAGCCTTAGATAAATTTTTATCTGAAATAGCTAAAGAAATCGTTATAGCGTCTGATGAACTACCATCACCGCTGCCATCTGGGGTTTCAGTGAACCCACCACTACTACCGCCACAACCCACTAAGGTTGCAAACAGTAAAATTAAACTAAAGCGTTGAAGTAGCGCCATAAAAAGCATCTCCCTGGTATTTTTATCAACTTATCCCATCTTAACCGAATTTTTATAAAAAGGTCAGTGATTAACAAAAAAAACATAATTTATTGAAAATAATTGGCTTTTAAGACTAGTAATCGGTTCGTTTCCCTAAGAATAACAATGTAATTCATTATTTATTTAGACAATTTATCAGCAACCAAATAGCTTTAGCTAAAATGTTATAACGATTTAGGGGAATATTGATTGAATAATTAGAGTGACCCTACATTTATTTTTGGAAGATTATCTTGGTTTTAATACTCTGATATACATCAGTCGGCCATGAACGTCACTTTTAGCGCTCAAATTTTGTAACAATCAAAGCAGTGATAAAATTAATCTTATAAAATCAAAGCCCCCTAAAGTTTTATCATTTGATTTCTGTTCGTCGCAATAACATAATAAGGCATCGTACATTAAAAATAGAAAAATATGGCTGAAAAAAAGCAAGCAAGTTTAACGACTAGAATTGTTACCGGCATGGTTGCAGGTATTCTCGTTGGCACAATTTTACAATGGCTAATGCCAGATGGCTCAGATCTTGTCATTCCTTTATATCTATTTGATTTTTCACTGCGCGGCTTTTTTGTTGATGGTGTTTTTGAAGTTATCGGGCAAATATTTATTTCTAGTCTGCAAATGCTAGTGGTGCCTTTAGTCTTCGTTTCCTTAATTTGTGGCACCTGTTCTCTAAAAGACACCACTAAGCTAGGTAGAATTGGTGGTAAAGCTATTGGCCTATACTTATTAACAACTGCCATTGCCATTAGTTTTGCGATGAGCTTAGCTTTACTGGTTAGCCCTGGTGAAGGCGTTAACATGGTAGCAGGCACAACCTTTACTAGCCGAGAAGCCCCTTCGCTTGCGCAAGTTTTGATTCAAATGTTCCCAAGTAATCCGTTTGCTGCTTTTGCTCAAGGCAATATGTTGCAAGTCATTATTTTTGCCTTATTATTTGGTATCGCTATTGCGCTGTCCGGTAAAGCCGGCGATCGCATTGCGGCAATGTTCGAAGATATGAGTGTTGTGGTTATGCGTCTGGTGACTATATTAATGAACATTGCACCTTATGGCGTATTTTGTTTATTAGCAGGTTTATTCACCGATGTATCGTTAAGCACCTTCGGCAATTTAATAGAATACTTCATGGTAGTGGTTGCTGCATTATTACTGCATGCCTTTATCACCTATCCTGTTTTGCTCAAACTACTTACTGGCTTAAACCCATTAATCTTTTTAAAGAAAATGCGCGATACCGCCATTTTTGCTTTTTCCACTTCAAGTAGTAATGCCACATTACCTATTACGTTAGAAACAACGACTAAAAAAATGGGTGTTAAAAACTCTATTGCTTCTTTTACCGTACCATTAGGTGCAACCATTAACATGGACGGCACTGCGATTATGCAAGGTGTTGCCACGGTATTTATTGCACAAGTATTTAGCCAAGACTTAACCTTAACTGACTATTTAATGGTTATACTAACAGCGACTTTAGCATCAATTGGTACAGCAGGCGTGCCAGGCGTTGGCTTAATTATGTTAGCTATGGTGCTGGAGCAAGTGGGTTTACCTGTTGAAGGTATTGCACTAATTATTGGTGTCGACCGCTTATTGGATATGACGCGAACTGCGGTTAATGTTACTGGAGATAGTATGGTGACCGTTATTGTTGGTAAGTCTGAAGATCAATTCGACGAAGCCGTATTTAACGATCCAGATGCCGGTAAAATCATCGAAGATATCGACTTTCATCATTTAGATAAAAGCTAATATTATTCATTAATTTTTCTATCAAAAATGGCGCTAATTAGCGCCATTTCTTTTACGTAAACTCTCAACCGATTTTTATTTAACCCGTAATAAGCGGCTCAAAACTTTTAACTAAATCATCTATGCCTTTCATTTGTGCTAAATATGGCTCTAGTTTATCAAGCGGTAATGCACAAGGTCCGTCACATTTGGCTTGTAACGGATCTGGATGTGCTTCGATAAATAAGCCTGCAATACCCAATGCCATACCACTACGGGCTAACTGTGCGGCTTTAGCGCGACGTCCATCAGCAGAATCAGCTCGACCACCAGGTTGTTGTAATGCATGTGTAGCGTCAAAAATTACCGGTGCATAGTCTTTCATCTCATCCATGGCTAACATATCAACAATTAAATTATTGTAGCCAAAACAACTACCGCGTTCACAAAGAATAATATCTTCGTTACCTGAATCAGCAAATTTGTTGATGATATGGCGCATTTCATGAGCGGCAAGAAACTGTGGTTTTTTCACGTTAATAATCGCACCAGTCTTTGCCATAGCTACGACTAAATCAGTTTGACGAGCTAAGAACGCTGGTAGCTGAATAATATCAGCAACTTCGGCAACCGGTGCAGCCTGATATATTTCATGTACGTCGGTAATAATTGGCACATTAAACGTAGATTTAATTTCTTCAAAAATCTTTAAACCTTCGTCCAAGCCTGGACCACGATACGAGCTAACCGAGGAACGGTTAGCTTTATCAAACGAAGCTTTAAACACATATGGAATATTGAGCTTTTGAGTTACTTCAACATAATGCTCGGCAATGGTCATCGCTAAATCGCGCGACTCAAGTACATTCATGCCACCAAATAATACAAAAGGTTTATCGTTTGCGATATCAATATCGCCCAGTGAAATTAATTGCTTTGTCATAATATTTCCAAATTTATCTATAGATTAGCGGCTGCTTTAGCTGCCAACAATTCTTAACAATTGGCCACATAACCATGCCATATAAGTACCTAAAGCATAGCCAAAAACGGCTAACAAAACCCCGACAGGTGCAAGTGACGGGTGGAATGCCGATGCAATGACCGGAGCAGATGCCGCACCACCAATATTAGCTTTACTGCCGACAGCTAAATAAAATACCGGTGCTTTTATAAATTTGCGCACAGCAAACAATAATATTACGTGTACTGCCATCCAGATTAAACCAATGACCATATATTTAGGTGCTTCAACAATTTGTGTAATATCCATATGCAAGCCGATAGTCGCCACTAAAACATAAAGAAAACTGCTACCTACTTTTGAAGCTCCCACTGATTCTAGCTTTCTCACTTTCGTAAAAGAAAGCGCAAGTCCGATGCTGGTTACTAATACAATAATCCAGAATAATTTGCTGTGTAAACTAAACTTCTTTAGTTCAGGATAATTGTTTTGAAAAAATGGTACTAAATAATCAGCCGCTAAATGTGCTAAACCAGCTGCGCCAAAACCAACGGCTAGAATAAGCATATAATCTTTCAGCTCAGGCTGTTTTGAATTCTCTCGAGTCTCTGCCTCAACTTTTTCAATCAAACGGTCGATACTCGATGTATCTGCACCATTTTTTGCATCAATACGCTTATGGTTCGCTGCCATATAAAGTAAAAATGCCATCCAAATATTGGCGACAACAATATCAACCGTTACCATAATGGTAAATATTTTACCGTCTGCACCGTATATTTCTTTCATGGCTAGCATATTTGCGCCACCACCGATCCAGCTGCCCGCAAGAGCTGCCATACCGCGCCAAACAGCATCAGGACCAGAAACACCAATTAACTCAGGCCATACCACTGAAACAATTAACAAGGCTATTGGTCCACCGATGATCACACCAACCGTACCGGTTAAAAACATAATAATGGCTTTACTGCCTAAGCCAGCAATCGCTTTAATATCTATGCTAAGTGTTAACAATACTAAACATGCAGGTAAGAGAAAATATTTTGCTACTTCATCAACTTGGCTAACATCAGCACTAACAATGCCAAAGGTATTTAATAGTGATGGGAGTAAATAACACATTAACAGTGCTGGAACATATTTATAGAATGAACGACAAGCCGCGTTTTGACTGTTTGATGTATAAAAAACCAAACCTAAAATTAGTGCTAAAATTCCGAGCACGGTGGCATCGTTCGTGATCAATGGCGCATTAGCCAAGACTGTATCTTGCATTACTTATCCTTTTAATTTTTACAATTTACGCTGTTGTTAATTGTTATACTTTTTAAACAGGTAAATTTTTATTAGTGTAATATCGTATCTGAAATTGAAATTTTATCTAGTTCCAGCTTCAATAGCTGTGCAGCTGGATCTTTTGGGCATTGCTCAACAAAGTATTGATAATCATCATAAGCTACTTTGAAACAGTCTAGCTGGTGCAATAAAAAACCACGATCACGGCGCTCAAATGGGTCATTTGGGTTAAGTGCTAATAGCATATCAACACACTTTAACGCATCATCGTAAGCCTGTTCACGTATAAACGCAGCTTTAAGACTCGTGATATGTTCCAGCACTAAACTTTCTTGTTTCATTATATCTAGTGTTACTTCAAATGGGTCGCCTGAAATCTCATTCATGCGTACATCTAGCTCATGCCAATTTAGCGACTCACCGGTTACGGGATCAAATATAATGGCATAATTGTCATCGCATATAATTCTCAACATGGCTTTTTCAGGTACAAAAACAATGTCAGTTTTACAATCACAGGCATTAGCTACATAAGCAATAAGTACCGCTTTCAAGATGGGTGAGATCAGTTTATGTGCTAACGCTGTTGATGTCTGATATGAAATTACTGGCCAATTTTGTTGCTGGTTATCAATAAAGAGTTGATCAACAAACAAGGCATTTATCAATACCTCTGCACGTTCAATAGGGTCTTTTATTTCATCAGTTTCAGCTTGGCAATAACCCACCAGTTCATCTAATTCACTTTGAACAGCAGTTTTCTTGCCAAAAATAAACTCTTCGACTAATAAAAAAGTTTGTAATAATTCATTTTTTTCAGATTTAATCTCTGATAACAACAATTCGTTCATGCATACTCTATTAATTTTTAATACTTAATTTTAACGGCTTATAAGCCAGCTAAAAATACGGTTTCCTTGCTTATGGCGATACGCACAATCAGCATTATCCAACCTATAGCACCCAAAAAGCCAATAATTTGCATGGTACGATTGCGCGCTAATTTAAGGGTGTAGTAACCAGTAAAAATATAAGCAAATACAGCGAATATTTTTTCGGCTAACCATAATTGTTCACCTGGGTTTATCGACAGTTTAATCGCTAAAGCAATACCAAGACCCAGCAGTAAGGTATCGATAATATGTGGGGCAATTTTCAGCCATTTCAATGACAATTTATTTGAATTAGCTAACGTTAAAGCGAAACGAAAGGTAAACAGTAAAATACTGATCACGGCAACGGTCATATGTAAATGTTTAAGCATGATGAACTCCATTAAGTTTATATTTTATTATTTATTATTTATATTGAGTAACAAGCCCGAGTTATTCGGTCGTTGTTACTGTAATCTTTTATTGTTTCAATTTCGCTGTAAGCTAAATCCGCTAAAACTTTTTGTACAGCAATACTTTGCTCAAAGCCGTGTTCAATATACAAAAAGCCACCAGGCTTTAAGAAATTTAATGCTTGGCTAGCAATAATTTTAATGTCAGCTAAGCCGTTATCCGCTGCAACTAGCGCGCTTTTAGGCTCATATCTAACATCGCCTTCATTAAGGTGATGGTCATGCTCATCGATATACGGTGGATTACTGACAATAATATCAAAACGCTTATCACTAGAAACCTCATTAAACCAATCACTTTGATAAATATTCACCTGTGATAAATTTAAATTATTGGCGTTGCTAATGGCAAGCGTTACAGCATCATGACTATAATCAACAGCCTCTATTATCCACTGAGGTCGCTCCGATGCTAAAGCTAAAGCGATGGCACCGGTACCTGTGCCTAAATCTAAACAATTTAAGCTTGCGAAATCGTGATGAGACAAAACAAGTTCAACCAGCACTTCGGTATCTGGACGAGGTATTAAGGTAGCGGGAGACACTTGCAATGGTAATGACCAAAACTCGCGCAGTTTAACAATATAGGCGATGGGTTCGCCCTGAAACCTGCGCGACAGTAAATCAGCAAAATGTTGAGTCTGCTCTATAGACAACTTATGCTCAGGCCACGTTAATAAAAAGCTCGGTGATTTGTCAATTACAAAGCAAATCAATAGCTCAGTATCTAATTTAGCGCTGTCTGAATGAGGCAACAAAAGTTGCTCACCAAAAGTAATTAATTTAGCAATGGTCATCGTGGACAAATGTTCAACCGATAACCCTTGCTCACATGCTGATTCAATCACTAATGCTGCTCTGAAAGCTCTGCCAATAAGTCGGCCTGACTTTCTTGCATAATTGGCTCAAGTATCAAGTGTAAATTACCTTCCATAATTTCGTTTAAACGATAAAGCGTTAGGTTGATACGGTGATCACTCATACGTCCTTGTGGGAAGTTATAAGTACGAATCCGCTCAGAGCGATCGCCACTCGCCACTAAGTTACGACGAGAAGACTCTTCGGCACTACGACGTTTTTCATCTTCGGCTTGCTGTAAACGTGCTTGTAAAACTGACATAGCTTGCGCACGGTTTTTATGCTGTGAGCGTTGATCTTGACATTCAACCACCACGCCACTTGGAATGTGAGTAATACGAATAGCTGAATCGGTTTTGTTAACGTGTTGTCCACCTGCCCCTGACGCGCGGAAGGTATCTACTTTCAAATCTGCTTTATTGATTTCAATCGCTTGTGACTCTGGAATTTCAGGCATCACAACCACAGTACAAGCAGAAGTATGCACACGACCTTGTGATTCTGTTTCCGGTACACGTTGTACCCGGTGACCACCAGATTCATACTTCATTTGGCCGTAAACGCCAACACCATTAACCTTAACGACTATTTCTTTAAAGCCGCCTTGCTCGCTTATATTGGAGTTCATTAGTTCGATTTTCCAGCCTTGCTTTTCAGCGTAACGGCTGTACATACGGAATAAGTCACCTACAAAAATAGCGGCTTCATCGCCACCTGCGCCGGCGCGAATTTCAACAAAGCAATTGTTATCGTCTTTAGGATCACGAGGTAATAACAACACTTGCAGCTCGCCAGTCATTTCTTCTACCGCTTTCTTAGCCGCTTTAAACTCTTCTTGCGCCATTTCACGCATATCAGGGTCTTCATCTTTGAGCATTTCTTCTGCCGTAGCAAAATCATTTTCCGCTTCTTGATAGGCATGAAAAGCAGATGTGACCACTTCTAATTGTGAGAATTCTTTTGATAAAGCTTGGAATTTTTCTTGATTGGAAATAGTTTCAGGATCAGACAATAACGCTTGAACTTCTTCAAAGCGTTCGACAAGTATCTCAAGTTTTTGGTAAACAGATTTATTCATTAAATGATCTTATATAGTCAATAATTGATTAATTACCCGCGCATTATATTCCACTAAGCGGGTAATTTATACTAAATAGGGTGCAATCGAGCAGTATAAAGAGCTTAGCTATGAGATACAACGGGTGTGGAGTTAGCGAAAGGTAATTTATTGATAACTTATTTTCAGCAATTGAATAAATTAAGGGCTATTTTTTAGCTTCTATGTTGAAAATATCACGCAAGTACATAAGTCTATCAAGCTCCCCACCTTGTGCGGCTGACTGTATTGCACTTGTCGGTGCATGCATAAACTTATTGGTTAACTTAGTGGCAAGCTCGGCAATTACCGCTTCAGGGTTTTTATCCGCTGCTAATTGTTGCATGGCTTTTTCAAGCAATTGATCACGATTATCTAAACACTGTTTACGATATGAAATCACCGTATCTTGAGTATTTAAGCCCCGCAACCATGACATAAAACTAGATGACTGTTCCGTAACAATACCTTCAGCCATTACCGCTTCTTTGCGACGATTATCTAAATTTTTTGTAATAATATTTTGCAAGTCATCAACGGTGTAAAGAAATACGTCTTCAAGGTCTGATACTTGTTCTTCAATATCACGAGGCACCGCTAAATCAACCATAAACATTGGACGGTGCTTTCTTTTCGTTAAGGCTTTTTCTACCATGCCTTTACCAATGATGGGTAAAGTGCTGGCTGTGGAACTGATCACGATATCGGCACTGGCCATCATTTCTGGGATTTGCGCCAGTGTAATAACATCGGCACCAAATTGTTTCGCCATATTTTCAGCGCGACTCAACGTGCGGTTAGCTACCGTAATATGACCAACATTATTTTCGTATAAATGCTTAGCCACTAACTCAATTGTTTCTCCAGCACCCACAAGCAAAACGCGGGTTTTGTCTAAACTAGCAAATATATGTTTTGCTAAATTAACGGCGGCAAAAGCAACAGACACGGCACTTGCGCCAATTTCGGTGTCAGTTCTAACTTGTTTAGCAACACCAAAAGTACGTTGAAAAAGGCGGTCCATAACTAACGCCATCGAGCCTGCAGCTTTGGCTTGTTTATAGGCTTGTTTCATTTGCCCCAATATTTGCGGCTCACCGAGTACTAAAGAATCTAAGCCACAAGCAACGCGCATCATGTGGTTAACAGCCTGTTGGTCTTGATGCCAATATAAACTTGGGGTGATGGTAGATGCAGGTACATTATGATGTTGTTCTAACCAACGCACTAAACGTTCTTGCGTTAGCGTTACATCACCATCTTGCACTATGTATAACTCGGTTCGATTACAAGTAGATAAAATCGCAGCTTCTTTACAATCTACTGAATTGATCAGTTCTTGCAAAGCCGAGCTCAGGTTATCAGGGTTAAAAGATATTTTTTCCCTAACAGCAACCGGTGCGGTTTTATGATTGATACCTACTGCAACTATCGACATATGAATTATTGAGTCCAAAAAAAGTAATGGCCGGCAAAGTCTGCGGCGAATGATTAACCATAGTGCGGCTTATATTATACGCATTTAATGACTATTTTGCGGCTTAATTAACAGCTTGAAATGACTAATTGATCTTATTATCAGCTAGATTTTGAAAAAAACCTATGATCTGCGACAAAAAATCGCGATAATTTTACGTAAAATCTCTTTCAATTGAAAGCATGTAAGCGATATGTTTTTGTTATTAGTTGTTGCTTCACTTAATGGAGCTAAGCTTTTTCATTTCAACCACTACAGGAATGCTATGTATAGTAAACGACTCATTACACTCTTTTTTGTTGGTATATTAAGTGCTTGTAGTAGCATTAATGACATTCCAGTCGAAAATAATCAAGCAAACCAAGATATAAATAGCCGTAATAAACAAGTATCACAACTTAATAGCTGGACTATAGCCGGAAAGATCGCCTTCATAAATAGTCAAAAGCGCCAAAGTGCCACGCTTCATTGGCAGAAAAATGCTGCAGATAAAACCGAGTCGTTAAATTTATCGACATTATTTGGCATTAAAGTATTAGAGCTTAATCAACAGCAAGATAATTTTACATTGGAAGTTGACGGCAATGACTACAACACACAAAACTTAGATAGTTTAATCTATGAACTGACGGGCTTAAACCTACCGACTAGAGCTATGAACCATTGGCTAAAAGGCTTAGCTTTCTTGCCAGATGACCAAGTCGTTTATCATGCAAAAACATTGTTACCTGAGTCTTTAACGAGTCATTATAATAACGAAAACTGGCTGATAAAATACAGCAAATATCATCATATTGGGCCTTATCAATTGGCTAAGCAGCTAACGATCA
>TARA_R110000744_G_scaffold81833_7_pt1 | contig 10137 bp, 13 predicted proteins | sample TARA_R110000744 | Tara Oceans TARA_R110000744 (sample SAMEA4398083) | marine metagenome | biome: Polar Biome; feature: [DCM] deep chlorophyll maximum layer (ENVO:01000326); material: water (ENVO:00002006), including particulate matter (ENVO:01000060) such as... | depth 36 m | reverse complement strand
ACGACGAAAGTTGTTATTCAGAAATTTAGCTCTATGGACATTGGTAAAGTGAGTGTCGTTACCAGGTTTAATTTTCGGAAATATTGCATGGCGAGGCGCTAATAACAAACTTACCGCTGATAGCACGATGACTCCGACCAATTCGTCGTCAGCTGTAATGCATCTCCAAAAATGAGGGGCGGCAGGTAGAGATTGCGCTTTGTAGTGGAGGTCATGAAGGGCATTCCAGTCCGCCATAGTCCCGCGTTCAACTCGCATAGTGTCTAGTAGTGAAAAGCGAGGCTTTGGCGAATCATTGCGCTCTATAATAAGCTCCGAGTCGATCATGCGGGATTGTCTTCGGTTTGCTCACTCAACAGCTTGCGCAAAGAATCGGTTGCTTTGCTCAAAATCATAATCTCATGTTCAATTGAGGTTTCTCCATTCAAGCTCATCACCGCTGACGACTCTTCGGCCCCTGGCGCAACCAAGATTATTTGATCCAGCCTAAATCTCGCTGCGGTTAGTTGATCAAAGTACTCTAAAAGATCTGCAATAATATCGTTAGCATCTAGGTCGGCGGCCGGCAATGTGGTTTCCAGTTCAAGATGAACGAGTCTTTTGCCTGATTTAATGGAGTGAATGTGAGCCGTCATGCTGCTTTCTCCTTATTAAAGTTTTCAATCAATAATTTTGCCTTAAAGCGCTTGTCGATATAAAGATTTGGACCCAGTTCTTCCATTAAATCCTTATGAGTGGTGGCAACAATTAAAGTAGCTCCGCATCGTCGAGCAAACTTTTGCAAATTAAAGGCAACCAGCTTGGCTGTTGTTCTATCTAGAACCGCACCAAACTCATCCGCAACCCAAACTCGACAATCCCCAGCGGCTAGCTTGGCCACTTTAAAGCGATATAGCTGTCCATCAGACAACTCAGAGGGTTTTCGTATGAACAAGTAGGCGTCGTTTAGACCGGCCATACTTAGGATCTCAATAGCCTGTGTAGTTGTGTCCCCAATTTGCTCAATCAGAGGCAAGTCTTTTAGTTCTACACTTTCAATATCGGCCACAGGTTCTTTTTCCGACATTTGTCGGTGCAACTCTCTTAGCAACAATGACTTTCCTGAACCCGACTGACCGGTGATATAGACGACATCGCCTTTCTGGACGTCTAGGGAGACGTTGTCGTAAACAATAAACTCAGTGTCATTCAATCCCAAACCGAATGCTTCGGCGCACTCTAAGACGCGAGGAGAGCGTTCTACGCGAGATTGAAATCGTTGATCGATTACATATTCTGTCATTATTAAATTCCCACAAAATCATTGGCGTAAGCAGACAAAGCTTCTGCTCCTTTGCTTCCCGTTTCGACCTCGCAATGCTTAATAAACCGACTGATTACCCTGTATTGATTGGAATCAACTTTGCTAAATCCAAACGCTTTGCTTAGGTTGTATATTTTTACATCCTGATCTTCGATGGCCGAAGAAGTATTATTCGCCTGGCTCTCTACTTCACCCGATAAATCATTGGTCATGGCGCCAATGTCCATTTCTCCCAAATCAATACTAGCGAATTGCAAATCACGGGCTTCAAATCCAAAGCTTTCCAAGTCTATGTCACTGGAATTCATCAACTCAGAAAGTTCTATTGAAAGCAGGTCGGTGTCATAGTCAGTACCGGTGACTTGATTATCGGTCAATCGATATGCTTTTTTATCCGCTTCACTCAAGTGAGTAATGCGAACAACCGGAACTAAATCTAGCTTTGCTTTGATCGACGCAAGTCGCCTGCCATGACCGGCAAGTATTACGCCGTTCTCATCGATTTGAATCGGGCTACCGTTCCATCCGAATCTCTTTATATTGTTGGCCAGAGCAGCCACTTGGTTTGCAGGGTGTTTTTTTGCATTCTTCTCGTAAGGTATAAGATCTTCAGGGTTCAAATACTCTACGGGCGCTTGATTTCCAACTGGATCACTCATCAGGGTCACCTCCAAAGTCACTGTTTTCAAAGGACAAGTCACTATCCGGGTTCAATTCTGGCACTTCACCCTCAAAATCTTCGCCGTCTCCATCTTTTGAATTGATACTACGCATCGCTACCGCCTTTTCTTATAAGGTAAACCAGCGCATCGCCGGCATTGGTTAATTGATCGCTCTCGGTTAACCCCTGTTGCTGTTTGGTCTTGGCAATCAACTCGCTGATGTGATCAGCGTCGTCAATAGGCACTTTAAATCGCAGAATTTGGTGTGTTTTGTCAGAACTGATGCCTCCAGTCAGGTCGATTCTGGAATCTTCATCGTCTTCGCTCAATTGAGCGTCTATGTCTATGTCATCGAGATCTACATGGTCGAAAAAACCAGCAAGCTCTGCCTCATCGATGGGCATTTCACCAGTTAGACTTTCTGCGTCGATAAATCCGCTGCTCAAAAGGTCTGTTAGTTTCTCTAGATCATCCTCGCCATAACGATAGTTGTCCTTTAGACCGATTTTCTTTGCTTTGCTGTCACTGATGGCGCCCAAATTAATACAGGGCACCTCTGTATGTCCTAAATCAACAGCAGCCTGAATTCGGTGATAACCTCCAATGATTTCCAATCCATCTTCGGTGTCACGAACAAGAACTGGCTTGAAGAATCCATCCACCTCTAGTGACTTTTTTAACTTATCTTGATTTACGGGATCAACTTCGTTGGGATTCCAGTCATTGGGAATTAAAGAGCTAGGATTATGATAAGTTGTTTCGAGTTTAGACATTTGCCGCTCTTGCAGGTAAGTAAGTATTGACTTATATTATACTTATACAAAGAGAATATGGCAATCCATCAGATGACCACAACCACAGTACAGATAATTCATAACGCAACTCATGCGAAGCTAATCACCGATGACAAGTCAATTCGGCGTTCAGTTAGCGCTATGCTCAGTTACAAGGTTGCTGGTTCAGAACACATGGGTGGTGGAAGCTGGGACGGATCTAGCTCTTTTTACGAAATGCGAAAGGACAGATTTCCGGCAGGCTTTGTCAGGCTGGTCAAGAAGCGATTGGAGGCGTCCAAAATTCGAGTCCTGGTAAAGTCCAAGGAGGTTCCAAAGCCATTGGGCCCAGTAGCTCCGGTGGTTGATTCGTTTCCAGCAGATCCTCGTTATGACTATCAAGACGAGACGATGATTCGCCAGATCAAAATGAGGGGCATGATCGCTCAGGTTGCGACAGGCGGCGGAAAGTCTCGAATATTTAAGCTGTGCTGCGAAAGAATAGGGCGCCCTACGCTTTTCATTACCACTCGTAAGTCACTAATGTATCAAATGGCAGAGGCTTACGAGAACGATTTAGGTAAGCCGGCCGGTATTTTAGGTGATGGACAATGGAGTCCCAAGCCCACCGGTGTAAATTTTGCCATTGTGGATACATTAGTGTCTAGACTTGAGCAAAAAAGTTACTCAGTTGAGCTAGACAAGGCGGTTGAAAAAATCATTGAGAAGGCTGAGAAACAAGTTCAGAAAAAACTCACAGATCTGGGCCTACCCAGCAACTTAAAAGTCGTTAGAAATGTTCCGAAGGCCATTTTGGACAAAGTGACCAAACTTCGAGAGTCCATCTACGCCACTCATACAGGCAACAAGGAAAATTTACAGACGGAAATATCCGCAAAGGTGATTCGTCACAATGAGCGTCGAGAGGAAACGATAGAATTTTTACGAAAGATTGAGTTTCTGGCTATCGAAGAAGCTCATGAGGTCAGCGGCAACGGTTTTTACGACATCGCAATGACCTGTGAGAACGCATATTATCGGCTGGCGCTCACAGCGACGCCGTTTATGAAAGACGATGAGGAAGCTAACATGCGACTAATGGCCGTTACTGGCGTTATTGGCATCAAAGTATCGGAAAAGCTTCTTATCGATCGGGGAATACTAGCCAAACCTTACTTTGTGTATCTGGACAGTCATTCGCCCAAAAATCAGGCCGGTCATCCAGTTGTTATGCGATCGACGCCATACTCTAAAGCTTATGCGAAAGGTATTTCTGAAAACCTTGATCGAAATATGGTCATAGCACGGCAAGTTCATAACGCGAAGCGGCACGGCTTAACTGCGATGATTCTGGTTCAGCACACCAAGCATGGCAAGGCTTTGGAAGTGATTATGAATAATTTGGGCATTAAGACACGGTTCATTCACGGTGCTCATGAACAGAAAGAACGAGCCAGCGCTCTTAGAGAATTGGGTGACGGGCAACTAGACTGTCTCATTGGATCAACAATTCTGGACGTTGGCGTTGATGTTCCTTCTGTCGGTATGGTTGGACTGGCGGGCGGAGGAAAAGCAGAGGTCTCTATAAGACAGCGAATCGGACGGGGTCTTCGATTTAAAAAAACCGGCCCTAATGTTGTCCTTGTTTTTGACTTCAATGATAATTTCAACAATCACTTGGCCAGGCACTCTAAAGAAAGAAGACGGATCATAGCGGACACACCGGGATTCGCTGAAAATGTGGTTAGCAAGTTTGACTACCGGGCTTTAGGATTCACAAAGAGATAGTAAAATGGAAAAGAAGCAAGAAACGCGTGGTCGTCCTCCCATCGGTGAAAAAAGAATGACCGACGCTGAGCGTGGCAAGAGAAGTCGTGAAAAAGTTATTGATTCTGGAGGTCAGTACGTCAATGTGGTTTTAAAAGACTCCGGTATGACAACGGCCTTTAATAACATCTCCAAGGACAAGTGTTTCAACAGACAAGAGACAGCTGTTTATTTAATCAAGTTGGGTATTCTGAATCACCACTCTGCCCGCAGGCTTTAGCTCGCATAATACTTGTTATGTTAAATAGAGTCCTATTGTTGTCGTGTTTTCGGTCTATCGGATACATTCCGTCTTTTATGCAAAATCGTGACTTTTATGGAAACACACACCCTAATCAACGCCTTTATATTAAGTTACTTACCCTCGGTTATTATATATTCTTTATCAAGATAGTCAGTTTCCAAGTAACGGCTTGTTTTAAACGCTTAAATTCTATGGCTTTCAATCACTTACCAACACCGGCTGTACCTATTCGACCGAGGTTATGTATTTAATCGACCGACGAGCTGTATCTATTCGACCGAGTTGCTGTATTTGTTTGTCCGATGAACATGTATTTAATCGACCGATAGCAGTGTATCTATTCGACCGATAGTATTCACACTAGATTCAAGCATTATCCACAGGCCCAGCCCTTCTTTCGCTCAACCATCAGAACGTCTCTTGCCAGGTCCATGTGCAGAATATAGTCCGGTATGTCGTTTGTTTTAATAATCTCATTGAGTTTGACTCTGAACTGCCGGTCATTTCCACGACTGCCTACTTTTCTAAACAGCTTCTCAAACCCGATCTGCCAAAACTTCTGGTTGCCGCAGTGCTTTCTGCACAGCTCATAAAGGCGGCGCTTAATTGGACTGGTCAACTGAAAGTAAGCAGGATTGTAGGTCAGCACCCGTTTGGCTTCGATGTCCGCGTACAGTCGTTCGCTTAATGTGATCTCGAAGTGCAGAGCCCGTTCGCCCTTTTTCTCAATAATTACAACTTCATCAACCAAGCCAAATACATTAGCACGTCGGCTAATGTCGCCCTCTCCACTCATGTTGGTGGTAATGGTCAGTCCTCTTAGCCTGTTCGCAGCCAGGATCATCGATTCGTAAGCGCGGCCGTTAGTGCCTCTAGCAGTAGCTCGCATATAATCATAGCCGGTGATCTTTACTCGGCGGCTTACAGGACGTTCGCGATTGATACCTTCCATAATCTGACCGATGGCATACATCAGCAGATCTTTGTCAAAAATTGTGGGTCGACCGTGTTGACCTGGGCTTACCTCAATCCACTGCTTGCCCTTTTCATAGCGAAATAGCTCAGTGTCAGGCTTTTTGCTAAGGCTAAATAAAGGAATCTCCATGCTGTCAATGTCGCTTTTGGGCGATACATCAATGATGTCGGCTACAAAAAGATTTAGTTGAGGGTCATCGTTCATGGTGGGAGCATAATGCATTGGAAGCGCGCAGGCTACACTGGTATAACCTGCGGCTTTCAAGTGGTTGACCGACAGTGAATCGGCCCAGCGGGGTAATGCGTGCTGTGCCGATATAGTAAGTCATTATTAAAAATAATTTTGTCGGGAAATCCCTAGTTTTTCGGGAAAAAGTGCAAATAGTTAAAGATCTTGTGGGGCCACCAGCAAATATTCAAACTCTGGATCGAACCAGTCCAACTTTCGCATTAAAAACGGCATAATATCCAGCTGCGTGATCATTTCTCGCAGTGTCTTGGAGAAATCTTCAAGCGCTGACTCTTCTGAGTAGAACATATTGGTCAGATCGTTGTGAATCCTTTTCAAAACACGCTCCACGTTCTTAACTGTAAGGAACATAGTTTCGGCAATGGTCTTTTGAGGCATACCTCGCATGGAATGGGTGAGGATTATAAGATCTCTGCGCTTACAGCCTACTTTTCCCTTTGTTGGGCCCCACCATATGATTTCATTAGGCATATCTAGTTGAAAAACTGGATTGTTTTTAATTCGTGTTGTATCGACCGCGTAGCCCTTCATGTCACCATTGTCTTGTGAGATCTTTAACACTGCACTTCGTATCCAGCGATGAGAAAGGGTAGGCAAGTAGAAGAGAGCTTCATACATGACGTAACCATGCTCATTTAAAATAGTTTCATAAGCGTGAAACGCAGTACCACTTAGTTCATATTTCCAATTTGTGTCATAAGTTTTCTGTTGCCAAGAGGTAACTTCGTTGTCTTGTATGATCTTGCCATCTGGTTTTATTGTGAACTCGATGACATGCTCATGTCCGTGCTTTAGCACAAAGTAATCGTATATAGTATTAACCAAGAGGTAACTCCGTGTATTTAGTGAGGGCGCATACTACCAAAGAACTAGTACTTTGGTAGTAGTTAAATCTACTCTTTTGTACTTAGCTCCCTTCTAGCGGAATACATTGTGTGATCTATAACGATAAAACCTTTGTTAATCCACTGCGTTACTTGCTGTGGCAGCACCTTCTCAGCCCTTGCAAAGTCAGCTTGCTTGCCATCGAAATATGTATTTATATAGTCTGAAAGGTTCATATTTCCTCGCCAGTTTCATCCGCGATGAAGTAATAGAAGTCATCATCGATGCTGTCTTCCAGTCCTTCGGCGATCATTCCAGCCTCGAACGCTTCCTTCTCATCGTTGAGCCTGTCCAGCTCTTCTTGGGCAGCAGCAAGGGTAGGATAAACATCAGAAAATGGGCCGTTGGTAGTGTCGCCAACTTGGTAAGTCATTTTGTCACTCCAATCAAAGATAATAGGGTTGCCACTCTTGCTATCCGATGAGCCAATTTCAACTTCTAGGTCTCGGACTTCTCCGTACAGCCCGCCTGCTAAGTTGTCGTAGATGGTGATCAGCTTGTCGTCACCGCTAAGATTCATAGGTTGCCATTCATCGATGTCTGATATTTTGTGATTTTCGACGAATTCTTTGGCGACGAGTAGTTTTTTTGCAGTTCTCATAGTGTAAGTCCTTTTATGTAATTCATTGAGCTGCTTGTTCAGCAGTTGTTAAAGGTTATTGTTTTTCCATAAAGTCAAAATACTCACTTACCGAGTCTTCAAAAGCTGTAATCTCGGTGGCAGTCATTTCGACTATAGGTTTGACGCTATCGCTGATTAAACGAAGAGCTGCGTTTCGACGCTGGTTAGCATCATGATCAGAGGACGAACCAATGATTGCTTTAATGCGCGGTAGCAGGTCAATTGCTTGTTGATTCATTATTCCCTGTATAGACATATCATTTTCCTTTTTAGTTGGTTGGTTGTTTTTTGGCTTCCTTTCAAGGCTTCAGATCGTCTGAAGCACTTGTTTATATAGTAAGTTACTTTATTGTTCGAGTACAACACGGCAACACGCTAATCGTGCGAGATATTCATGAAACAAGTTCGCGGTTGTATAAGGACTGAGTGCGAGTCTTGCTTTGTAGGCAATAGAGTCCTGGATCACAGACCGACCGGTGTTGGAAGTTCGAGGTTGTATAAGGTTAAGGTATTCCGTGTTGGTTTAATGGCTGTGTAAGGTTACGGTTAAATCGTTAGGGAGAGGCGGTACCCTACTGCCTTATGCAATTTCCAGATCTAAGCTATTGACAATCGATAGACGAAAAAAAAGCGCTCAAAAGAGCGCTTATGATTTTGACAAAATTAGCTTGCTAATTTCAATAATGCTTGCACATAAAGATTGTCATAATCAAGTTCGATTTCGCTAGCATCTTGTGCAAGCTGTGTGACTTTTGCGACTTCGTTATCGCGAACAAAACGCTTAAAATATTCAGCTTGTGTCGTAGTCGTATGATTCATCATGTGTTGTAATTTTTTAACGATATAGACTTTTTTGCGCGTTTTTGCAATTTCAGGAAGAGCTAATCTTAGGGGTTTTTCTAGTCGCGACATATCATTGTTTGCAATCGCTTCGAGTGTAGTCTCTAAGCGTAGCTTGTGAGCTCTAGAGCGATTACACGTAGCGTTTATCGCTTTTGCTGTGAACAGCTTATACAGTTGCTGTTTAGCTTGCAGCGACATATCAGCAAGACGCGCGTCATACGTCGCGTGAGTCTGATTAAGCAGCATAATCGCTTTGTCATCTGTGTCTTTTGTGTTCGCAAAACGCGCAGCTGCTAATTTTGATTTTTCAAGACGCATTGCGCTAGACTTAAGAGTCGTTGCAGTAAAGTCGTTGATTTGCTTTTCTGATTTAGTGATTTTAGTTGTTTTTGAAGTAGTCATAATTGTAATTCCTGTAATGTAAGTGAGTTTTTTTTATCAACGTTTTGTTGCGTTGATGTAATTAACTATACTCTCATTATCGCAAAAGTGTAAAGTTTTTTACTTTATAGATAGATTACTTTCTTATAAGTCACAGCTTACTTATACTCTTTTTAACGCTAAAAAAAATCAGACAAAATCGATAGAGTCAACAAAAGTGATAGATCGATTGTAAGTAAGTAGTGACTTTTTTAGTGCTTTGAGTTCTTAGCACTCGAGTGAATAAGAACGTTCTTTTTAATCGCAAAAAAATCGTTGACTTTCTGTTTTTTCTTCTTATTACTAAAGTGAATTAGCTGATTTTCTTTAAGAACTCGATCGAATAAGCGCTCAGATATTGTAGCGGCGCGCCACGGCTTCTTTATAAGCCAGCCGATCACCATACCAACCGCCTTAGAAAGGCGCCAGCCGATCCTATGACGGCAACCATAGAATGGCGATCCCGTGGTAACTCCGCATGGTCATGGTTGAAACTATACCACGGCTTCGGCAACATACAAAAAAGGTTGGGACTATGCCCAACCATTAGGTTAAGTAACTGGTCAATGGCTAGATCGCTTACGGCAACCAGGTGATTGCTTCGCCTTACCCGCTTTAAGGTTAGTCTTTGACCTGCGAGTGCGGTCATCTGCTATATCCATACCCACCATTAGGTGATCAGACACCATAGTGGCGTTCACTCCCATGCTCCAGTTACTGTGACTACACCATTGACTACCGGTGTTGGAGAGGTTGTTTAGCTGGGTGTTAGTAATACGTTGCTTCGCCATAATAGTGCCCTTTCATGTAATGTGATTTAGTGTTTAGTGAGTAAGCACTGTAGTCGCAATACAATGGACGCTAAAGGACGGTCTTAATGAGCTGTATTAGCGCGCCACGGCTTGTATATCTCCCATCATAAGCAGCTGGTGTGAGAGCTGCTTACACGCGTACAGGCCGCGTTTAGGAGGACCGTTGTTTACCGACTGACCTCAAACAGCTTCGCTTGTGCATGTGCCGTCTGTCAGTGCTGAAGTCATCCCGCACTATGGTTTTACGTATACCGGGATCAACATCTGCTTATCTGTGCCCGGTATACGCTGGAACTCCCACTTCATGTGACGACGGTCTTTGTGACTGACGGGGGGTTTATCTAACGCGCACTTGTCGTGATAAAAGATCCGTTCGTCGGTGACCTTGGCGGTTTTGTTATCGGTAATGGGCTCTTGACAGTAGTGACAATTTGGCATGATCTTCTTCTCTCGTTTCGCTTAATGTGAGGACCGTTCTAAAACAGCTTCGCCTTTCCAGTTGAGTACAGTCCCGTCGGTCT
>TARA_R110000744_G_scaffold217477_1_pt1 | contig 10138 bp, 5 predicted proteins | sample TARA_R110000744 | Tara Oceans TARA_R110000744 (sample SAMEA4398083) | marine metagenome | biome: Polar Biome; feature: [DCM] deep chlorophyll maximum layer (ENVO:01000326); material: water (ENVO:00002006), including particulate matter (ENVO:01000060) such as... | depth 36 m | reverse complement strand
ACAGAGACTCAACAATACCTGCGGATAAGGAACAGATTATAACGGGCTTAAAGGAAGCAGCGGCTAGGAGTAAGGCACCATCAAATATAGGGCAGTATAACGCTGCTATAGAAGCTCTTGGGGGCACGATTGACGTAGACATAGAAATAGTAGGCACTACAACTGAATCGTTAGCTAACAAGCCAACCTCCCAAGGCAGAGCACTTGATAGAACAGACAGGCGCATAGCAGAACGGGGCAACTTTAAACAGCTTCTTAGCAGCTTAGTAAGCAAACAACCCAAAGAGGTACAAAAGATACTGCGTAAGATACTTTCCCAAGGGTTAGCTACCAAGTTAGTAGTTGGTGCTACGGCAGAAGGCACAAGTGGCTACTATGACGCAGGTACAGATACCATAGTCCTCAGCCCAGAAGAGGGAACTTTTTTAGGTCTTACCGAAGAAACATTCCTACACGAAGCAGCCCACGCTGCTTTGGCACAAGCTCTTAACGATCCTAACTTACCCATTACTCAAGAGTTCTTCGAGTTCTTTTCCCAGATAAAAACACAAATGGGGGATGCGTATGGGGGTCAAGACCTGCAAGAGTTTGCAGCTGAGCTGATAGGGAACCCCGAGTTCCAAGCATTGCTTAAGGATACTAGAGCACCCAAAGCTCCTTCTTGGAAGAACATGTTTTTTGACATCATGGAATCCATTGCGCGTTTCTTTGGTTTCCGCCCCGGACAGAGTGCTTACACCAAAGGCTTAGAGTTTATAGACAAACTGCTTGATGTATCCCAAGACGTAGAACCTACCTTATCCGACCGGTTATTTTTAGGGACTCCTACGGTAGCTGTTAAAGCTATAGGAGATATGTTTAACGCTGCTCCTCCTTTTGCAAAGAAAGTAGATGCCATTAAGAATACTATCTCTAATTTAAAAGGTAGGGGGCTTAAGCGCATGGCTTTGGGCACGCTTCGTATTGACCAGATGGCTAAGCTTTACGGAGTACAGGTACCGGGTTTAAAACTGTTAGGTGACTACATCCTCCAACGGCAGGCTAAAATAGAAAACGACATTAAACGCATCGTTGGGAACTACAGAGAGTTTGAAGAGATAAACAAAAGAGTTCCTGGTGATGTAGAAGAACTTTGGGGGATTGCTGAAGAAGCAAGGAAAAAAGAGTTTGATTTGCTTGGGGTAGACAAAGACATTGAAACAGGTGCGCTTTTGTTTGACAAAAATAAACTTACCCCCGCTCAACTCAGAGAGTTCCAAGCCCTAGAAAAACGGTACAAAAAACTAGACCCCGCCGTACAACAGATGTACCGCAAGATGCGGGAAGATTACCTAAAGTCCTTTAATGCTTATGGCAAACTCATACTCGACCAAGTAACTGACCCTGCAGCAAAACAAAGATTGACAGAGGAGTTTAGACGCAAAGTATCTAAGGTAGGGTATGTACCTCTGGTGCGCTTTGGAGATTTTTATCTATCTTTTGAAGACTCTAACGGAGAACATTTTACTTACAGTTTTGAATCAATAAGAGAACGAGAATTATTTCAAACTGCTAACAAGGCACGATTCAAGGGGAAGCCACGACCCTTTGATCGGAGTCAAATAGGTGCAGGCGGTGTAGATGCAGCGTCTTTTCCTTCTGATGCTTTCATTCGCAAGTTGATGGATAACATTCCTAATAACCCAGACGGCACTCCCGCGTTAGCCAAAGGGGAAGTGTTTGATATGTATTTAGAGTTGTTTCCTGAGTCTTCTGTGATCCAAAGGTTGAGAAAGGCTAAAGAAACTAAAGGTGCATCTGCTGATATGGTGCGAGTCTACGGTGACACTATGGTTAAGTGGACACGGAAGTTAGGCAACATGGAGTACTTACCCAAAATCCAACAAGAAATACGAAACATTCAACAGCAAGGTAAAAACTATACTCAGGCAAACGACAAAGCCCCTTCCGTCTCTACTATAAATGCTGTAGTAGATGAAATTCTCCACAGAAAAGACTTCATAGAAAGCCCAAACTATGCCAGCTTAATTGCAAAGGCATCGGTAGGCTCTTACAGTTTGTTTATCCTTGGCAACATATCGTCTGCCATCATTAACTTAACAGCAGTACCTCTCCTGGTAGCGCCAGTGCTGTGGGGGCAATACGCTAACTCCGGTACAATATCTTTTAACGACATTAATAAAGCTATAGTCAATGCAAGTAAATTAGCTGTGCCGTGGGGCAAAGAAAGCTGGACTGAAAAAGCCAAGTACAAAAATCTAGCGGCAAAGCTAACTGAATTTGCTCAGCTAGAGCACACGATGCAGCGGGAAATACTGGAAGGGTCTAAGCAAAGCACTGAAGACTACAGCTCCACATCCGCCAAGCTGATGAATCTGATAAGTGTGCCTTTCGCTGCAGCGGAGACATACAGTAGAGCAACGTCAGCTATAGCTACCTACGACTTAGCCATAGCTGCGGGTAAGACTGAAGAAGTAGCTGTACGAGAAGCACTTGATATAGTGCGTGATACTCATACTTCAGGTATGGCCGCAGAGGGGCCGCGTTATTTGCAGAACAGTTTTGCAGGTGGCCTGGGCCGGGTTATGTTTACCTTTAAGACATTCATTTGGAACAGTGCCTTTGTCACTGCTCGTGCTATGCAGCAATCTTTAAAGGGGGAAAGCCCCGAAGTAAAAAAGATGGCTCGCCGCCAAGTGGTAGGTATTGTCGGGATGAGTGCAGCCATAGGAGGAATCAACGGCTTACCTTTCTACGGTGCAGTGGCAACTTTGGTTAATATGATTAACGCCCTACTAGGGGATGATGAAGAACCATTCAACTTCAAAGAAGAAACGCGTGCCTTTACCAATGAATTTGTCTACAAAGGCCCACTCAATTACCTTACCAATTTAGAAATATCTAACAGAGCGGGTATAGCTAACGGTATGTTGTTCAGGGAAGACCCCTACAGCATAGAAGAAAACGGGTATTTAATGACGGCAGTAATGCAAGCGTTAGGCCCATTAGGTAGCTATGCTTTAAACATAGAACGTAATTTTGGTAAGCAGTGGGAAGCAGGTAACTACGGGCGTGCCTTGGAAACTATGTCCCCTAGTATGGTGCGTAATGTGCTTAAGGCAGGCCGCTATACGATGGAAGGTGCAAGGACTACCAAAGGCGAACCTGTGGACACAGACATCAACGGATATAATTTATTTTTGCAATTCTTTGGTTTTAGCCCAGCTGATGTAACATCCTTGTATGAAACTCGTTCTGCGGGGCTTAATTTCCAAAACCAAATCCGGGCTATAAAAAAACGCATTACCGACAGATGGTATGCAGCTTACACTGCGGGGGATTATGCGCTGGCTGCAGAAGCTGAAAGAGATTTACAAGAGCTAGGTTCCAAATACCCTGGTCTGGTGAACAAAGACACACTGTCTCGTTCCTACAAAACCCGCGAAAGCCAAAAGAAAAACTTAATAGCAGGAGTAAGATTTGACTCTGCCCTACGTCCAATAATTACGGACCGGTTTTTAGATGAGTTTGTTGTTGATTAAATTCTCCATACCCGAATGCCCCGCACTCCGTCTGTTATAACTACTTTAGTAAGTACTTTGTACTTCAACCGTCGAACTTCTTTTACAATAATAGGGCGGCACCGGGGTGCGTCTAGGCACGGGATAAAGAAAGACCATCCCTTCTTAAAAGTCTTCCAGTTTACCTGATACTTCACTTTCTCCACTGTCACTGGTATCTCCCTCGGTATACAAATTTACATCAATCCCATACTGGGGGTGAGCACAATCAAACTCTACGCAGCGCACAGTGCCAAACGAAAACTGCATCCCTTTGTCCATGCATACATTTTTACTACCCAAACAAAACCCCACATTTTTATAGCGTTTGATAAGTTGGCCGTAGTCAACTTGGTCATATATACAGTGCTTCTTAAAATCTGCAACGGGGGTGTACAACCTCTTTGTATCTGACTCATACCTAATCACGGGTTTGCCTTTACCTAGGGGTTCAAGGTCAGGTGCCATAGCCTTACCCGTCCTCTTATCGGCAGCGGAATCTACAACAAGAATACTACCGTGGTGTTTAAGTATGTAAGCCCCAAGTATGGTGGCATCATTATTCTGGGGAGGGGTAACTTCTTTCTTCATTTGCTTAACAGCTGGGACTAAGGCTTTAAATAAGCGTCTAGTGTTAAGTTTTATAATACCTTCTCGATTAGCTATTATCCCTGCCGTAAAGTTAATGGCAAGTGCTGCTGACCAATTTCGTTCGCGTCCTGTAAAACCACACCGTTGGTCTACAAGAGCTTGTACCTTAGATAACGTTTTTTTCACTTCCTCTAAATCCCCAATGATGTACTGAATAAAAGGAACAATGGCAAGCCCGTAGTTCTCTAGGAGCTGGTGGTCAAACAAATGCTTGCCCTCCTCTGTAGTTATGGCGGTTGAAGGTGGGACATTAAACTCTAGCAGCCGCATCATTTCACCGTCTGGCGTGTTCTTTTTAGCGGAAAGTTTTTGTCCAAACCCTGCGTTAGCAGTGGAAACGGAAAGTGCCCTCCACGTAGTTTTGTTTATACGGTTGGCATTTTTGTCCTTCTGCATTCGCTCTTTGCCTTTGCCTTGTGAGCACGCATAGATGAACGGAGATATGTCGTCGTCATCCATATTGGTAAGTTCATCCATAGTGTTGGCTATGTTGTTAAGCACCCCGAGCCTAGTTATCCGGGCTAAGTATGTATCATCTGGTGTACCCAATAGCATCTCCGGGTGTCCACAAATGCTATTAATAACTCGCAACACAGTTGTTTTACCAGTACCTGCTAAGGTATGTACTAGATTAATCAGTGCACCTTTTTGCCCAGTAAACTCCAACAGTACAGAGCCAAAGCCACTTAACGCAGCGAATGCCTGAATCTCTAGTCCTGGCCTGTCATATAAATTAAAAACTTCCTGCCACTTGTCGAGCGTCCCTCGGGGTTGGAAGTGAGGTGTTATACCCTCTGTAACGCTCGAAGCCGGAGAATGGCCCACCCCGTCTACAGTAATCTCACGTTCCCCAACAATAAACTTAGTGTAATTTTCTTTCCACCCAAATTGGTCTTCCATAGTTTCTGCCTTCCTCTTATCGCGCAAGTGCATAATACACTTGGTTATGTATGTAGTGATGTATGTGCTTTGGGGTTCTAGGGCCACCACTCCGTTCCTTGCTAACTCTTTTCGTAAGTCTTGTTTGCCTAAGCTAGTGTTTGGAATAGGGAATTCTTTCTCGCCGTCGTGGGGGTGGGTCACCCTAACTCTGGCGACATCTCCAGCTACGGTGTCTACCATTCTCTCCATCACATATAAATCATAAGGGTATACAAGGTTTGGTTTGCCTTCTTGACCAGCGATGTTGTCTGTGTAAATACCCCCGTGTGCACCGCGATAATAACCCTCGGGTAACTCGAAGAGGGGGGCAGTATCGCAATCTATGTATTCCCCAAGCTCTCTGGGAGTTCTTATTTTATCTTTACCCTTGCTGTGTATGCACCCTTTGCATCCGGCGGGGTACTCTTTAGCAAACTCTGCACAACTGTGCGGCCATTTTGTACCTGCTGCTTTACGCTCGACTGCCTCGTAGTCATAGTCTGGGTGACCTTTGGACAACCTGTGTATAGCGGTGGCGCTATCAGAGCAGTGGGCAGCAATAGACAGTGCGTTCCACCACATAGGTTCAGGCAAAGTTTTGCGCTCTTGGTAGGCGTATACAAGTTGGGCACAACCTAGTTTGCCCTTTCGCATTATCTTTTCAAATGAACTATGGCTGTCCTGTTCATGGGGAGGGTCATCTTCCAAAGATGCTTCAAGTGGGTTAGTACTTTTTGGCTTAGCTGTGTGGGCCACCGTCGGGGCAACCGCTGTTTCTTCCACCCCTAGGACTCCCCGTATTAATTCTACGTCCACGGGGTCATACATTTCCCTTACGTATACTTTGCTAGGAGGATCAAACTTTAGGTTTAAAGTGCCAGGCACGCGGAGTATGCGGGCCGCATCAAACACTTGGCGGTCAACGTAAAACTCCTGAGTAGCACATATTTCTTTAAGACGGGCCGCCAGTGGTAACCATTGAGCTTTAGGTAGTTCTTCAGTGAACGCCCAGTAAGCATGGATGCCGTTCCCTGAGTCTACTAACGTAGGAGCAGGCAGATCAACCAAGTCGCAGAACGCCTCAAGTGCTTCTTCAGCTTTTTGCTTAGTGGCATATCCTTTAGGTTGCCCAGTACTTTTTTCTAGCTCTACTGCTTTATCTTCACCACAATCAATGTCTAACCAAAGGGCTTTAAAATATTCAGCATTGGCAGCGGTGCGGCCCCCGCCAGAGTCCTTGGGTAAAGGAGCATCGTCACCGTATTTAGCTAGACCAAAATAAACGTGCTGTCCTGCACTTGAAAAGTCGTCGAAATATTTTTGTAGTTCTTCAAGGCTTTTAGTAAATTTTGTAGTGAGAGAAGGGTGCTTTGTGGGGGGCATTCCTACTGCACAGTACCATCCCCCTGATGGTACAACATGATTTATAAGGTCGAAGTTCTCCATATTGTTGTTTTTTAGGGGCACTGGTCCCCCAAGTCCTCTTGGTTCAATTAAGCACTGCCTGTTAAATGTACGAGGCTAGTAAAGCCCTAACAGCATCGGTTAAAGCAGGGTGTGGTTCATGCGTACCCTGAAACCAGTTATAAACAGTTTGCCTACTCACCCCAAGCTGGGAGGAAACTTCAGCCACAGGTATTTCTTGCTTGATGCATACCCTGCCAAGTTTAACTCCCAGTGAGGCTCGACTAGCCTGCTTATTTATACTACTGAGTCGTGTTGTGTACCCGTAACTCATTAGTCTTCACTTCCCCATTCATCAATAACATCAGACAAGTCATCATCAGGTGGCGGGGTTGCGGCTTTTTTCTTTGGGCGTTTAACAGGTTCAGCCACAGCTACCTCTTCTTCTTCTGCAAAAATGTTGTCTGCGCTTTCTTCGACTTCTTCTACAGTGTCTCCCTGGGTGTAACCTTCTTCCATCCCAAAAGGCGACGGTGAGGTATAAGGAAGGTAATCAATAACCTGGACCCCCCGGATACGTAAATTCAAACCAGAGCCACTAATCATCTTGTACGCGTTCAGTTCCACAGCTAGGTTAATAGTACTACCCTGAGTCAACTTAAAATCATCAGGGAGTCGCTCGTTATCAGCATCAAACTGCGGAGGTATGTCAACAGGTTTGTTTTTGTAAATGGCTCTTATATTTGCTTTACCTACTAGCAAACCCTCGTCATCAGAACCAACAGCGCCTTTCCCGAAGGGGTTAGAAAGTTTAGGTGCCCAAGACGCCTCTTTTCTTTCGTTGTACTCTGCAGCCATCGCTGTGTACAAGTCTTTAGCCTGTGCTTTAGACATGACAAAAGACAATGAATACTTTGCCTCGGCTTCAGTAGCTAGACAGGGCACAGTCATGCCGTTCTCACCCGCGTTAGTGTCAAACCTATAGGGCTGATCTATGTGGGGGTATTTTGCTTTAACGTTCTTTATCATATAGTTTGGTAACTTACTCATATTTGCACTCTCATTAAAAAGGTTATTTGCATCGGCACAGTCCAACATTAGCCGAGTTAGGTTCTCCTGCTCACCCTCGGCTACGAGGCTGGCTGGTTTGAAATACATTGTGCGTCTCAATGAATCATCGGCAAAACGTATTTCGGTACTTACAGTGTTGAGTTGTTCCCCATTGTTCTTGAGGAATTTTTTGTATTCGTACAGGCCCATAGCATTGGTAGCCTTACTGAATAAACTCCCTCCCGCAACTCGTAACTTACTCACTGCATACGTATTGTTTAATACCAACTTAATCTCGGTAAAAAACTTACATTCTCTGGTGCGTTCCCCCGACCTACTTACATTCCTGGGGCAGTCAACGCACCTATTACTTTGTACAGTCTGTGCAGGTACCGCGCTATCGGGAAACTCTGTGTTTAGTGACCAGCACTTTAACTGTCCGTACTTAGAGTAGTAGCTGCGGGAAAGCGTCCCATCATCTACTATGCTAACTTTTATAGCTTTAGTAATTTCTCCGGTAGCTTTATTAACGAAGAAGTTGTCATCCGTAGTAAGCAACGTCACTTAGGTGTTGGTTTACGCACAGAAATACTGTACTTGTTCTTAGCCTGTAGGCCAGTAGGAGTAACGTCTGGGTTGTCTGCGAGAAATTCTTTCATGTTCCCGTTGTGTATACGTTTCTCCAATAAGTGAAACGCATTATGTTCCTTGATGAACTCGTGCATCCGTTCCCAATCACTCGTCCAAAAGGTAGAAACAACTCGTCGGGTAACTGTCCCCGCTGCCGTCTTTAAGCTATCTATGTTTTGCTCATCACAAAGCTCAAGCATACTGTCAGTAATTTTGGCTTGGATAACTTTCAATTTTTTTATTTCTTCTTCTTTCTCTTGAACAGCTACGCGGATTCGCATGTAGTCGCTGGTCATCTGATCTGCTGTTAATTTTTTCATCGCTCCTCCTAAAAGGGATAACCAGTTTAGCAGGGACTTTTACATTGTCAAGCATCTATTTCTTGGCGGTACAAATCAATTATTTTGTTGTGGTTAGTAATGTTACTTTGGAGCATCGTGTACAGTCTGTCCTCCACTCCGCTACCTCGGATGTGTACTATTTCCATAGGATTATGTTGCCCAGGTCGATTGATGCGGGCATTAGCTTGGAGGTATGTCTCTACGCTTGTAACAGGCGCGTACCAAATAACGGTGTTAGCAGCAGTAAGGGTTAGTCCATGTGAAGCGGCCTGGGGTTGAATGATAAGAACACGCGGATCAACTTCTTCTTGGAACTGTTTTATAATATCCGCCCGTCGATTGACTGTTACTTTCCCTGAGATCACTGCACAGTTTATTTTGTTCTTGGTAAGGAATTCTTCAAGCAGATTAATAGTATGGGTAAACGGCACAAAGACGAGCACCTTGTGGGAAGACTCATCAATAGCTTCCTTTACCACGTTAAGTCGGTTACTTACATCAAACTGGATAACCTCCCTTTCGTCAGTGTAAACAGCCCCTCCTGATATTTGTAAAAGCTTGTTAAGGTTTGTGGCTGCGTTAACAGAGGTAACGTGTTCCCCGTCAGCTTCCATCATCATTTTCTCTTTGAGCATTTTGTAGTATCTATTTTGTTGTGCGGTTAGCGGTGCCTCTCGTTCAACGTAAGTAACAGCAGGGAGGTCTAAGCATTGGTCGCGCTCAAACCTAATAGCGGGTTGCAACGCTGCATGTACAGTGACATCTGCGTTCGATCTAGGTCGCCATACAAACTGGGTTGCCTTGTACATAACTTTATCTCTAAACGCACCGAAATATTTAGGCATACCCCTCGGATTAATAAGTTTCCCCAGCCCAAAGGCATCTACAGGGGATTGTGCTGCTGGAGTACCTGTAAGCATCCATATCCAGGGTACCTCTTCCGCTATAGCGTTAAGTATTTTCCATCGGTTGGTCTGTGCATTTTTGTAAGCGTTAGCTTCGTCTACTACAATGAGATCAAAGCCCCCGTTTATAATTTCATCTTTAACTACAGCAACACCATCAAAGTTTATGATGACGAACTCAGAGCCAGCGTTAATGATCTTACGGCGCTGCGTTGCAGTACCGTGGGCTACAGAACAAGACCTGTGCATGGCAAACTTGAACAAGTCCTGCTGCCATGCTGACTTCATAATAGACAGCGGGGCTATTACCAAGACACGCTTTATGTCCCCCCGATTCATCAAGTAGTCTGATGCCCATATAACACTGGCTGTCTTGCCCGTCCCTTGCTCGTTAAAACAAAAGGCTTTCTTATGGAGGGTGAGAAAGCTGGACGTAACACGTTGGTGGTCAAAGGGGGTGTGCTTCCCAGGCCACTTGTAGTCACGACTAATGGGGGAGGGCACGTCTTTAACTTTTAAATGAGCCAAAGTTTGTGCTTCTTGTAAGCCCCAAGGCACTACTATTTTAAAAACCCCATCCACTTCACTAAGTATCTTGTACTTCTTTATGTTCTCAGTGATGAGATGTGGGCGCTTGGTTTTTAATACAATCGCCTTGTTGTCTACTACTTGCATT
>TARA_R110000744_G_scaffold4795_5_pt1 | contig 10145 bp, 7 predicted proteins | sample TARA_R110000744 | Tara Oceans TARA_R110000744 (sample SAMEA4398083) | marine metagenome | biome: Polar Biome; feature: [DCM] deep chlorophyll maximum layer (ENVO:01000326); material: water (ENVO:00002006), including particulate matter (ENVO:01000060) such as... | depth 36 m | reverse complement strand
TGAAGAGGCAACTGCCAGAAAAAAGATAATAGCTGAAATGTTTGGTGAAAACTACTTAGAAGGCAGAGCAGCAGAACCTTTTAGTGATTTATTTGGAAAACAAGAACCGGGAACAGTTACAACAGGTGGTTATATTGTTGGTGACAATGGTGAACTATTAAATCCAGAAACAGGAGAACAAGAGTTTTTTGGACGTGATGGATATATGATACCTCTAGGAGTTAAAGATAAACCAAAGTTAGATACATCTAAAGAAGGTGGAGTTAATAGAAGACTACAAAGAGCAGTAATGTTACAAAAAGGCGAAGAAAGACGTTCTAAAATATCTCCAGAACAAAGAAGAAGAGATAAACAAAAAGCAGATGAAGCATTTAAATCATCTATACAAAGTGATGCTTTGAAAGAAATGAGAAATGTAAATACAAAACCTATCTCTGATTTGCCACCCTCAGAGAGAGCAAGAGAACAAGAAAAAAGAGAGAGCCAACGAGAAAGATTAAAAGCATCGCAAGAAAGAGCAACACAAAGAGCAAAATCTACAGTAGACCCAGACGGTGCTTATGGTGCAGGTATAGCAAAAGGTGGTTTGCTTTCTAAAAAGAAAGTTAAACTTAAAAAGATGAGGTCAGGTGGATTAGCCTCTAAAAAATAATCCGCACATTAACTGGCTACCTAACTCCCCACCCCAACGTGGCTACGGTTAGCCCCAGCACAGGAGACATTATATGTCTGATACAATCATGGCTGAAGAAATGCAGCCACCAAAAAAAGTAGCGTTTGCATCTAAACCTTACTCAAAAGAAGAAAAGTTAAAACGAGATGAGGAAGAGTTAGAGCAACTAATAAAAGAACAAAGTGGTGAAGTAGAAGCTGCTGAACCCGAAGAAACAGAACCTACTAACGCAGAAGAAAAAACATTTAAGAAAAGATATTCTGATTTACGTAGGCATCAGCAGAAACAAGCTGAAGAATTTAAAACAGAACTGGAAACTTTAAAACGCCAGTTATCTGATGCAACTCAAAAAGAAATGAAGTTGCCTAAGTCTGATGAAGACATTGAACAGTGGGCATCCGATTATCCTGATGTAGCAGCTATCGTTGAAACAATTGCTATGAAAAAAGCTAGAGAGCAATCTACTGCACTAGAAGAACGTATTAAAGTAATTGACGATATGCACAATAGTGCAACAAAAGAAAAAGCAGAAGCAGCTTTAATGCAAATGCATCCTGACTTTGATACTATTAGAGATAGTGATGATTTCCATGAATGGGCAGAAGAACAACCTAAGTGGGTGCAAGAGGCACTATATGACAATGACGATGATGCAAGGTCAGCCGCACGAGCAATTGACTTATATAAATCAGATAGAAATATTAGCAAGGCAAAGTCAAGTAAGAATAGCAAGGGTGCTGCTGAAGCAGTTTCTGCGAAAAATACACGGACTAAACCGCAAGAGAATGAGGCTTCTAATTATTTAAGAGAATCTCAAGTTCAAAAGATGTCACCACAAGAATATGAAAAGAATGCGGATGATGTCATGGAAGCTATTAGGTCTGGTAAATTTATATATGATATATCAGGGTCTGCACGATGAGTGTAATATTTAAACCTGAAAAGGATATTCATTTACTTGCACCATTCGGACCTACTATGGGTTACTTCCGTATGCCAGAGGAACTAGTCAACACACTAAATGATAAGATGTCAGATAGATTAGTAGACTACTCTGATTCATTAGTGGGTAAAGTATCAGAAGAACTAGCTTTCGATGAAGAGATTATTAAGATTGCCCAACAAGGTGTAGGTCAATTTGTAGGAATGTATCAAGCCTATACAGATGACCGAAATAGTTTTGGCAATAAAAAAATGAACCATGACAAGTTTAACTATGGATTACAAGTAGTCTCTGGTTGGTTTGTACGGCAATTTGAAAACGAATACAATCCCCTGCATATACATACTGGTTCTAGGTTATCGTGTGTAGGGTATTTAAAATTACCAGAAGGAATAGAAGAAGAGTGGGAGAAGGACTATGAAGACCATCATCCTGCTAATGGGCATATTCAATTTGCAAGCGGTACAGCTGCTGGATATACCTGTACTAACTTTGTGGTTAAACCGCAAGTTGGTGACTTCTATGTGTTCCCTTCTCAGTTATTTCACTGTGTATATCCATTTTACACAAAAGGTGAAAGAAGGTCTTTTAGCATGAATATGAACTTTATTGAAGTGCCAAAAGAAAAAACAGTTGACAAGTAATACTTTATCAGTATAACTATAGTCAACAACGTGTAGACAAAGGGTTATTTCCAAACGAAATTGCCCATCATGTTAGTGAATTTTGTCTACACGTAACGTATATACAAAGGGTTATTTGCAAACGAATTTGTGTACACGTATCAGCAAACGAACAACTCTTCGGATTACCTAATTGTTTTAGCCTGACCCGTACAGTCACACCTAAAAACATTAGCCTCTAATAGTCTTGTAAGTTTGTATCTGTTTAAAATGAAACTTAACTTTAGGAGAAAGTCAAATGGCTTTTACTACCGCTACTGGTTACGGTAATCTTCCTAACGGTAATTTCTCACCTGTAATTTACAGCAAACAGGTGCAACTTGCTTTCCGCAAGTCTGCCGTTGCTGAAGCTATCACCAACAGTGACTACTTTGGTGAGATTACACAAATGGGTGATTCCGTTAAGATTATCAAAGAACCCGAAATCACAGTCAAGGCATATGCTCGTGGAAGTGTTATCACACCACAAGACCTTGATGACGAAGACTTTACATTAACTATTGACAAAGCTAACTATTATGCTTTTAAAGTTGATGATATTGAGGAAGCACATTCACATATAAACTTCCAACAACTAGCAAGTGACCGCGCTGCTTATCGTTTGGCTGACCAGTTTGACCAAGACGTTCTTGGTTATATGTCAGGTTACAAGCAATCTGCTATTCACGGTACACCTAATGCAGTAAACGATGTTACTAATGGTACAGTATCTGTCGCAACTGCTGGAACTGACGAGTTATTGTCTTCAATGAAAATTGATGCACTATCTTTTGGTGGTTCTTCTGGTGATGCACTTGCACTTCAGCCACGTACAGGTGGTGCTACTGATTCAACTCCTGCCGCTGGGGATACATTCCCATTGACAGTTATCGCTCGTATGTCACGTTTGCTAGACCAGCAAAATGTTGATTCTAACGGACGTTGGTTGGTTGTTGACCCAGTATTCATGGAGCTATTGAAAGATGAGGATTCTCGTCTATTCAATGCTGACTTTGGTGGTTCTGGTCTTCAGAACGGTCAAGTTGGTACACAGATTCATGGTTTCACTGTGTACACCTCTAATAATCTACCTTCACTTGGTACAGGTCCTGCCACTACTGGCACGAACTCTTCAACCAACTTTGGTGTGATTGTTGCAGGGCATAGTTCTGCTGTAGCTACAGCCGAGCAAATCAACAAAACAGAGACATATCGTGACCCTGACAGTTTTTCTGACATCGTTCGTGGTATGCATTTGTATGGTCGCAAGATTCTTCGTCCTGAAGCTCTTGTTAACGCCATTTACCACTTAGCATAGGAGGACTGAATTATGGCTTTAGGCGCACAAACAACTTCTACTGTTAATATATACGGTCGTTCCAGACGCAACACTGGTGTTCCTTTTATGATTGAAGGAGTGCTTGACTTTGCAAAAGCAACGGCAGATAAGGGTACTGCACTAGCAGCGAATGATGTTATTCCGGGATTAACTATTCCTGCGAATACATTGATTCTACATGCTGGTTTGCAAGTTCTTACTGTACACGCAGGAACATCATCAAACACCGACTTTGACTTCGGTATCACTGGTGGAGACTTAGACAATTTTGTTGACGGTTTCGACTTTGATGCTGCATCTGCTGGTGCTTTTGCTGCAACTCCTGCTGCTTTTGCTCCTGTTGTAGTTAATGCAACGGATACTATTGACCTTGAAATCCAAGCGATGACAGGTACAACTACAGGTGGCTCACTACGTATGTTTGCTGTTTGTATTGATTTAGAATCCCAGAATGCAACTGATTTTGGGGCTAACGAAGTAGACCGCGATACATTAGCATAACTAACCTAGAGGGGCAGCGCAAAAGTTGCCCCTTTTACTTCTTCATTATAGGTATATTAAATGGCTGAATCGTTCCTTACTCTTACAAATAAAGTTTTAGTTAGACTTAATGAAGTTGAATTAACATCTTCTACATTCGCATCTGCACGAGGCATTCAAGTACAAGCTAAAAATGCTGTAAATGAAGCCCTCAGATATATCAATCAAAGAGAATTTAATTATCCTTTTAATCATTCATCTCAGACTGAAACACTTGTACCCGGAACAGTAAGATATACTTTACCTGCTTCAACAAAAACGGTTGACTACAATACTTTTAGAATTGTTAAAGACCAAGACTTAGGTGTATCGGGTGGTAAGTTAGTAAAGTTAGACTATAATGAATATATTGATGCATACATTACACAAGAAGATGAGGTAGTCACAACTACTTTAAACGGCTCTCACTCTAATTCTGTTACTACTTTAACACTTACATCGACTACAGGATTTAATGCATCAGGAAGTGCATTTATTGGAAATGAAATAATTTCCTACACAGCTATATCTGGAAATGATTTAACAGGTGTTACTAGAGCAACACAAGGTACTACAGCATCAGCACATGCTACTGGCGTACAAGTAGCACAGTTTGAACATGGTGGTGTTCCACTACACATTGTTAGAACATTAGATAATAATTATTTGCTATATCCTTTTCCTAATAAAGCATACACACTAAAGTTTGATTTCTTTACATTTCCTGCTGATTTGTCAGCACATGATGATACCACAACTGTACCCGATAGATTTTCTCCTGTTATAGCAGACGGTGCTACAGCATTTTTATATCAGTATCGTGGTGATACACAACAGTACGGCATTAACTTTGCTAGATTTGAAGATGGCATTAAACACATGCAGACTTTATTAATTAATAAGTTTGATTATGTTAGGTCTACATATATTCCAAATGCAGGTAACTCTATGGGTTCTGCTGGTGCAAGGGTACTTTAATGGCAGAGGCTACTTTTCTCGCATTTAACTGTGAGGGTGGTTTAGTATTAAACCAGTCTACTTTTATTATGAAGCCCGGACAGGCGTTGGAGTTAACTAACTTTGAGCCTGATATTGCAGGTGGGTATAAGCGCATTAATGGTTTTCAACCGTTTGTGCATCAACTTGTACCAGAGACTACTAGCTCAAGTGAACCTATTTTAATGTCTGCTCTGTTTAATAACTTTGTTCTTGCGGCTAGAGGTACAAGCATATTTAGTTCTGCTTCTACTACAGTACAACAGAAATTTTTATCTAGCGAAGGTATGACAGGTTCGGGTACTATAACTGTAAATTCAACAGCTTCTTTTACTGCAAGTGGTACTATTCAAATATCTAATGAGATATTCACTTATACAGGTATAACGTCTACTACATTTACAGGCGTAACACGAGCAACTAGTAGCACAACTGCCGCTACACATGCACGAGATAGTGTAGTATCACAAACGTGGACAAGTATAGATAGTGGCAGAACAGGCGCATTAAAGTATAAGTTTGAAAGATTTAATTTTGATGGCACAGAAAAGATAATTGTTGTTGACCAAGTTAATGCACCAACAGTATTTAATGCTTCATTATCTGCTACAGATGTAAGTGAAAGTTCAGTTGCAGGTTCTAAATTTGTAGCTGCCTTTAAAAACCATATGTTTTACGCTGGTAAATCATCTTCACCGCAAGAGATTGTATTCAGTGAACCGTTTGATGAGGACGGCTTTAATTCAGGACAGGGTGCTGGTAGTATAAAAGTTGATGATACTGTAACAGGTCTTAAAGTTTTTCGTGGTGAGTTATTTATATTTTGTGAAAATAGGATATTTAAATTAACAGGTTCATCTCTTGCTACCTTTGCTGTACAAGCTATTACTCGTAACATTGGTTGTGTAAACGGATTTACGATACAGGAATTTGCTGGGGATTTAATTTTCTTAGGACCAGATGGATTACGTACAATTGCTGGTACTGCAAGAATTGGTGACGTGGAACTTGGTACTATTAGTTCTAATGTACAACCTTTGTTCCAAGAAAGTTTACCCGATTCCGCTACCTTTGAATCTATAGTAATACCTGATAAAACTCAATATCGTGTTTTCTTTAACAAAGATGGTACAGAGCAAGCAACTACAGGAGTTATTTGTGTACAAAAATCTACAGGTTTTGAATTTGCAGAAGTCAAAGGTATTAAACCTGCTAGTACAGACACACTAGTAGAATCTGGTAATGTATTAGCCATACATGGTGGCTTTGATGGCTTTATATATCGGCAAGACCAAGGGTCTACTTTTAATGGTGCTTTAATTAAAGGAAAATATAGAAGCCCTGATTTAACTTTTGGCGACCCCGGTATTAGAAAGCATATGCATCGTGTAAATATTAACTATGCACCTGAATCAACCATTGATGCAGACATGTTTGTACGTTATGATTATGAAGATAAAAACTCAACAAGACCTGCCGCTTATCCATTAGATAGTTTAAATGTTGCAGGTATCTACGGTTCTTCTGTGTATGGGTCAGCATCATACGGTGGTCCTTCACAACCAATTGTACGAAAGTCTGTGGAAGGTTCAGGATTTGCTGTAGCTTTGCGAGTAGAAGATGGTGCAACTGCTACAGGTACGTACTCATTAAAAGGATTTCAAATGGAATATCAATTAGGGGCTAGACGCTAATGGGAGCAACTTACACAAGACAATCCACCTTTGCTGATGGTGATACTATTAATGCTGCTGATAGCAATGACGAGTTTGACCAGTTAGTAGCTTTTGCGGCATCTAGCACAGGACATACACACGATGGAACTACTGGTGAAGGTGGTCCTATATCGAAGTTGTTAAGTAATGCAATTACTATTGGTACAGGTGTTGATACAGATATTGTTATAACATTCGATGCTAATACTAGTGATGGTGTTATTACATGGAAAGAAGACGAAGATTACTTTGAGTTTTCTGATGACCTACTTATTGCTTCTACAGAAAAATTACAATTCCGTGACACGGCAATATATATCAACTCAAGCACAGACGGACAGCTAGACCTTGTAGCAGATACTGAAATACAGTTAGCCGCTACAACTATAGACATAAACGGTAACGTAGACATATCTGGCACACTAACTATTGGTAGTGCTGGTATATCTGAAGCTGAACTTGAGATACTTGATGGTGCAACAGTAACAACTGCTGAATTAAACATTATGGATGGTGACACATCTGCATCTGCTACTACTGTAGTTGACGCAGACCGTGTTGTATTCAATGATGCTGGAACTATGAAACAGGTGGCGGTCACTGACTTAGCTGCCTATTTTGATGACGAGATTACGGCTATGCCTAATCTTGTAACAACCGCCGCTACTACTGTAGGAGCATTAAACTCTGGTTCTATTACATCTGGTTTTGGAGCTATCGATACTGGCTCGTCTACAATTACAACTACAGGGCTAATATCTGGTGGCTCACTTGATATTGATGATGTACTTATTAACGGTGCAACGATTGGACATACAGACGATACAGATTTAATAACGCTATCTAATGGTATTGTTACTATAGCAGGTGAATTAGATGCTGTTAGTTTAGATATTTCTGGTGATGCTGACATTGATGGTACACTAGAGGCTGATGCAATCACAGTAGATGGCACAGCATTATCCACAGTAATTGCAGGAACAACCGTTACTAATGCAACTAATGCAACTAATGCAGTACATGTAAGTGTTGCGGATAATGAAAGCACCGATGAAGAAAATCTTATTACCTTTATAGAAGATGCTTCAGCAACTGGTAATGTAGGTTTAGAAAGTGATGGTAACTTTAGTTATAACCCAAGTACAGGCACTGTTACTGCTACCATATTTAAAGGTAACATCGATGCTGTAGATGGGGATTTTGATGGTACACTAGAAGCAGACGCTATTACTGTTGGTGGTACAGCACTGGCTACCGTTATTGCAGGAACAACCGTTACTGATGCAACAAATTCTGCTCATGTTTTAGTTACTGATAACGAAAGTACAGATGAAGAAAACCTTATTACTTTTGTAGAAGGGGCTACCTCAACTACAGGTAATGTTGGCTTAGAAATGGACGGTAACTTTGCTTACAATCCAAGTACAGGAACAGTGAGTGCTACTATATTTAAAGGTAACATAGACGCTGTAGACGGTGACTTTGATGGTACACTTGAAGCTGATGCTATTACCGTAGGTGGCACTGCATTAGCAACAGTGATAGCAGGAACAACAGTTACTAACGCTACAAACTCTGCTCACGTACTGGTTACGGACAATGAAAGCACTGATGAAGAAAACTTAATTGCTTTCGTAGAGGGTGCAACATCAAGCACAGGAAATGTTGGCTTAGAGATGGATGGTAATTTAAGTTACAATCCAAGTACAGGCACGGTAACAGCAACTGTATTTAAGGGTAACATAGATGCAGTGGATGGCGACTTTGATGGCACGTTAGAAGCTGATGCTATTACTGTTGGTGGTGTAACTCTAGCAGAAGTTATATCAGATACTACTGGTGCTATGTTCTCTAGTAATACAGAGACAGGCGTTACTGTAACTTATCAGGATGCAGACAATACAATAGACGTAGCTATAGCCGCAGCACAGACTACCATAACATCTCTCCTTGCTACAGATATTAAAATCGGTGAAGATGACGAAACAAAAATTGACTTTGAGACAGCCAATGAGATACACTTCTATGCAGCAAACGTAGAGCAGGTTTATCTTGGGGATAATATCTTCGGACCTCAATCTGACAGCGATGTAGACTTGGGTAGTGATGGTGTACGTTGGAAGGATGCGTATGTTGATAGCGCAACTGTTACTGGTGACGTAGTAGTAGGTGATGATATTACTGTAGCTGGTCGTGCATCAGGTCATGTAACAACAGATAACGATGGTAGTTTTGATTTAGCTGTAGGCAATGATTTTAAATGCACAACAGCAGGTGGATTAACTCTTACATTTACTAATCCAACCGCAGGACAGTCTGGTAACGTAATGTTTATTAATGGTAGTAATCACGCTATAGCGGCACACGCATCTGTAGCTGTATCTGCTGCAACATTAACAGCTATATCTGCAACAGGAACATATCATTTAGCGTATTATTGTAGTGCAGATAGTGGCAATAACACAATCTTAGTGTCGGCATCAGCCGCCTTAACATAAGGTTTAACATGAGTATAATTAAAGCACATGGCGCAGGTGAAGTAAGCACAGGTTTCTATTCACATAACATAGGAGCTTCTTTACGTTTTGATGATGCCTCTACTGACCATTTAAAAAGAACCGAAGTTGCTGGAAACAGAGACATTTTCTCTTTTAGCACTTGGATAAAACGCTCGAATATAGGTTCTGCTCAATTTTTTATGGAAAGCAGAGAGGATGATTCTAATCGTATTGGCATACGTTTTGATTCAAATAATAAGATTGAAGTATTATGTAACATAAGTGGTTCAACAGTAGTCCAAAAAATTACTACGCAAGTTTTTAGAGATATTGCTAATTGGTACAATATAGTTTTAGTTGGTGATACTACAGAATCTTCACAAGCAGACAGAATAAAGTTGTATGTGAATGGAAGCCAAGTAACAAGTTTTGCAACTAACACTAATAGTCTAGGCTCAGGTACAGATTTACCAATAAACAAAGACAGTAGTGTGCTAACTGTTGGTGCGGCAGTAGATGGTGCGCAGGAACTTGATGGCTACATGGCTGACGTTAATTTTATTGACGGTACTGCACTTACTCCTGCAAGTTTTGGCGAAACTAAATCAGGTGTATGGATACCAAAAGATACAAGTGGTTTAACATTTGGGAACAACGGCTTTAGGCTTGAGTTTGGTGATAGCACAGCTATCGGTGACGATACAAGCGGTGAAGGGCATGATTACACAGTAGTCAACCTATCAGCACATGACGTAATGGTAGACAGTCCAACAAATAATTTTTGCACAATAAACAAATTA
>TARA_R110000744_G_scaffold39199_2_pt1 | contig 10185 bp, 2 predicted proteins | sample TARA_R110000744 | Tara Oceans TARA_R110000744 (sample SAMEA4398083) | marine metagenome | biome: Polar Biome; feature: [DCM] deep chlorophyll maximum layer (ENVO:01000326); material: water (ENVO:00002006), including particulate matter (ENVO:01000060) such as... | depth 36 m | reverse complement strand
AATTTTATTCATTGCGGCAAAACTGTAAGACATAAATTGAAATGGCATACCAAGCAAAGGACTTTCAATTCTATGATAACCACGAACAACGCTATCTTCTGCTAAACCTAGTTGTTTAGCTATACGCATTGGCACAAAAAATACACCATCAACAATAATAGGTTTGTCAGCAGGAGTACCCATTAACACTGTGTTTAAAATACCACTATTAAGAGAGGCTCTAAAATTATCAACAGTTCCTTGCATTTCTGTTGGCCATTTTTCTGTGTTGCCTACATACAAGCCATTGTTTGTTTTTTCTATTGTGCCATTTTGTACTAAAGCATAAATTTCTTCTGACATTTTATCATCAATGTTATATCTAGTTGCATAAGTAATTTCAAAATCAGTCAAATCCTTCATTAAAGGCTCACCTTGTTTTTGTGCAAGGTAATTATTGTGATGCTTACGAACAGCCAAATCAATTAGAGTGTGTACCCTAGCCATGCTATCCATCTGTTTAAAAATTCTAGTTGCAGGTGCAAGCAAGTTAGCAACATAAAAAGCGTTTTTAGTTTTGTCAGCGTACTTATCATAAAACCCTTTGGAAAATGGATTGTTAGCTAGTTCTTCAGTCATACGTAAATGACTAGAGCCAGTAACAATATCAAGTATCTCACCTGCTATCCTGCCTTCTCTAGCATTCATTTTAATTCTTGGATCACCTGCATAAACGTCTTTAAGAACACTTGTAATTACACTTCTGTCATGCTCCATTAGAATTTTAGCCATGTCAGGCAAAGTTGAAAAGCCTGCACTGCCTAAATAATTTAATTGAGCCGCATCTCTCATGACTTTTACTGCCATCATATCCCAAGCTTGAGGGTCTTTACGCATAACAGAACCAACAATCCTATCATACATATGCTGATAGTTCATACGAACTTTATCTACTTCTGCTGTTTTGAAACCTTTGCCATACATGATAATGTCAATGTCTTCCATTATCTCATCTAATTTTTTACCATTGTGTTTAACGGCAAACTCATAACGTGGAGCAACACGAGTTGTATAAGCTTTCATTACTGCTACTGGATCATTAACTATAAAATCAAAAACTAATTTATTAGGTACGTCTAGTTGCCTATGTTTAAAATGTTTAGATTTACCCATGCCATAATACACTACGTTTTCACCAGTAGAATCTTTATTTGCTATACCAAGAATTGTATCAACTGCATTTTTAGCACGTTCAGTTATATCAATAGGATTTAAACTTGTATCTACTGTTGTGTATTTTCCGTTTTTCCATTTAGTTGTGCTAGGATTTGCTTCAAACCAATCATAAAGTATTTTTTCTAATCTAGGTCTGTCTTTCATAATAGCTTCTCTATCCCAAAAACGTGAAAACATAACATCATCATTCTTAGATTTCATAGGCTTAGCTTCAGCAAGTTGTTGTTTAGTAACTGATATCTCGTCATTAAGCCTTGCTCTTTTTCTTAACAAACCTTTATATTTTTTAAACATCCAATCTTTTGAAAATGGATTTACTCTAGGTAATTTATAATTATCTATTTCTAATTGAACTTTTTTTAGACCTTGTATTTGCTTAACACTTAATCCTGATGTTTCTTGTATATTTAAAAACGAGCGTTCAACGCTATATAACTTTGCAAGCACATCACTAAACTCATACTTTTCGCCTTCCATAAGTTTTATGTCTTCATCAAGACCTCTCACTTGCAAATCTTTATACAATAGTTGTTTTTGAAAAAATGTTTTGTTTCCAATTAAACCAACGTCTTCAAGACGCTCACCCCACTTAGTCCAAAACCCACGCATAATCTCAACGGCTTCTTTTTCTACGTCAGTTAATAGTTTATTTTGTGTAACATAATTTTTGTTAATATTTTTTGCCCAAGCTTCAAAGCCTTGAGGGCCTCCTGCTATATCCATAAATTTTTTATTACCTTGATTTGTAGCTCTACCAAAGATAACCATTAATTCGTCTAATGCTTTTACCCATTCTCCGTTACGCATTGCAGACATTTGATAGATAGAATTACCTTTAACTATTCCTAACTTATCAAACAAATTAGCTACCCCACTATCATTAGCAAGATCATACATGAACTTTTTAATTTCGTTAGGGTAAGGACCTTGAACAATATTTTTATAAGGTGTAGCTAAAAACTTTGTATAGAACCAATTTCTAGTAAACCAATTGTCAACTATCTTGTATCCATCAATGTCAACTTCTTTGCCATTGTTTCTTGCTTCTTCAAGAGTTCTAAGATTTAACTCAGAATCTATTTCATCTAATTGTTTTTGTGTTTTACCATAAGACTTTACTAAATTAATAATTCCTAAATTAGGAACTTCATTATTTATATCTTTTTCTTTAGCACCTTTTCCAAAACGTATAACTTCGTAATCACCTTTTTTTATTTTTATATCTTCCATTACAACAGTTTCACCCATTGCTTCTCCACGTTTATTTTTAGGTAAAGCTTCTGCTTTAATTTTAAATACGATAGCATCGTCACCACCTACAGTTTCAGGTTTTCTTGGGCCACCAAAAGCAATATCTTTTTGTGCCGTGTAACTTAATGCTCCATCAAAATCGTTTGATAAAGAAACCCCTACTTGTTGTGTGCCTATAAAATCATCTGCTGTTGCTTTAATTATTAAATTTTCGTTTTCATCTATATAACGATCTAAACTTCTTTCTCCTCTAATAGGAGCGTCAGTAACTTCAGACCTACCATCTATGAAAGTAGTTTTTTCATTTGTGCCATGATAATAAAACTTTGGACCATCTACTGCTTCATCACCAACAACTTGTTTTTTTTGTATTTTGCTTAAATTATTTAAAGTAACAGGGCTTACTATTCCTTCTTCTTTAAATTCTTCCCAAACCCTTTTACCTTCAGGAGTTTTTATTAACTCATCTTTCATCTTAACAATATATTCTTTAAGCTTGCCTAATTTCTTAGGTATTAATTCTGCTGAAGCTTTTAAAGTATCTAAAGTTTCTGCTCCATATTTACGTTTAGCTTTATTAATTCCATCACCTACATCTAAAGTTCCTAAGTCATCAAGAATTGTTTCATCTAAAGCTTTTTTAACATGAGCTTGTTGAGTTACAGTCTTAGCTATTACATTTAATTTTCGAGCCGCAGGAATAGCAATAGCAGAACCAATAATTCCACCTGCTAATGTAGCCATACCAATATTCATGAAGGATTCAAATTCACCATTCATAGGATCAAAAGGTGCTCTTGCACCTTCAAGAGCAACTTGCGTAACACCAACACCTGCACCAGTAGCTATACCTCTACGTACAACTAAGTTTGAAGCTGATCTAGCACCTGCTGTTACAAACCCTGCTCCTGCAAAAGGAATAGCTAATAAATTTATTGGGTCAAGAATCCCTGCAAGAAGGTTTGCACCGAATCCAAACTCAGCCATTGTTGCTCTTCGATCTCGGTTCTCATCAATAGCACGTTTAATGTCATCTTCTTCTTCTTGATTACGAGCTACAATTAAAGATGATTCATGACCTTCGTAACCTTGCATGTCTTGCAAAGAATCAAAATTAGAATCGTGTTCTACATCTTTATATTTATACCAACGATAAGTTGATTCTAATATAGGATCATATTGATAACCAATCTGTGCTTGCCACAAATCACCAAAGCCACTTTCACTAGCTAAATCAACTGCATTTTTTTGACTAGTTTCTTGTGACTTTGAACCACTCATTTGTCTGTTGCCTGCCAATTGATTCTGTATCAATTTTTTTTGCTCTTCGTCTTCTTTGAAAGGATCAATAATATAATCCATATTACTGTCCTCCCATCATTTCTTGAACAATTGTTGCACGTTCATTTGTTGTTTTAAACCATGCCGTTACTCCAGTTTTTTTACCATTTTTAAAATTAAACTGCATGTGAATTTGTGCTTCTTTAAGAGCCTTCTTTTGTTCTTCTGAATTAAAGTCATGAGTAGACGCTTCTTTTATATGTTTAAGAAAAGTAGGCCAACCTCTTCCTTTTACATTTGACAAAATATTTGTCATGTCTAATTGATATCCCATACTAATTAAAGCTACTCTAGTTTGAGCAGGTAATTTTCCAAACTCTCCGTTTGCTTTCTTAAATACAGATTGCCATGTACCTCTTATAGTTTTAATTCTTAATGTTAATACTGCTCTTGCTTCAGGTTCAGTTATATATTTTTTATTTTTAACTAATTTTAATTCTTCGACTGTCATTGATTTTATTTGAGTTCCATAACCCCATGATTTTAAATCTTTTTTTGTACCTATTCCTGCTTGTCTTCCTGCCCTACCTGCGTCAAAACCTCCTGCAGTCACCATTGAGTTATCAGCTTTACCAACATGAACAAGTCCTTCTGCCACTTGTAAATACTTTCGTGCTATTGAAGAAACGTCAGCAACATTTGTTCCATCAAATTTAGCTTGAGCACTACTATTGGAACTAATTTCTCGGTTTCTACCTCGGGCTTTAATCTCTTCTTTAAGGTCAAATCTTTGTTTTTGTAGTTCTTTTACACGTGTTGTAAATTCAGCACTGCTTAGATTCATACCTCCTAAACCTTCTAGTTTTTTATCTATGTTTTTTAATTGAGCTTCTGCAATCTGATCATAATTCATATCAGAATCATTATTTACAAGCTCCATTGTTGCATCATCAATAGTAAATTCTAAATATCCATCACCATTAAGGTCTTCCAAATATGTAATTTCTTTTTGATTGCCAACAATTTCAATTGTTATAGCTCTAAAAACTTTATTGTTAGGGTCTGAGTTTACTGGCATTAAATAAACTGGAATATCTAAATTGCCTGATCTACTTGCGTCTTGCTTTTCAATAGTATCAACACCTATAGTATCATTATTAATTTGCCCACCAAATGAATAGCCATCTTTTAAACTATTTTCCCATATAGTTAATAAATTTGCCATACCCTTTTTAGATGGAACATAATCTTTTATAGTATTAATGCTATAAAATTTACCCTTTTCTATATAAGAGTTACGAAAGTCATAAACTATTGTTGACTCTGTATATCTTTTTTGTATCTCGGTCTGATACTCATTTATAAAATCTGCTTCTGTTAGACCATCAGTAGTTGCAATTAAATTTTCAGCCCAAGGTTTTAATTGCTGATTAATTAATACGTTACCCATTGCTTTTTTCATTACTTTATCTAAGCTTGTTGGTGGATTGCCTTCTTTTTTTTCTGTGTATATAGCTTTTATTCTTCCAAAGAATGCTTCAATATTAGCATTTCTTACACCACCATCATTGTAAACTTGTAATTTTTCAATAACACTAGTTGTACTGCTTTCATTTTTTCCTGCAATAACTATTGCTTTATTTATATTAGTCATTGAAATACTGCTAACTTCTTCACCTTTTAACCATTTGTCTTTTAAAACATTAAGATATTCAGGAGTATCATATTCATTATTGTTCGCTATCTCTACACTAGATAAGAGTTTATAATATTCTATTGCTCTTGCTATCATCACTGTATTTTTTTCAGAACCATTACCAACATTATTAAGTAAGTTAACTATACTTGCAGGTAACCTTTGACCTTTTACAGCAAACTGTACCATTCTACTCATAACTGGATTAAGCTTTCCATCTATTTTCATAGGTGTGTTTATATAAAACCCTTCCCATCCTTCTTCTCTTTGCTCTTCCAAATTACCAAGCATATTATCTACTACTAATTTATTATGTTCTTTAGATGTTTTATTTACTTTGCTTTTAATATCATTCAGAGCAAGCTTTACTTTATTTTCAGCAGTAGTTTTTGAAGACGTGGTAACAAATACTTTTTCTATTTCTTGAAAAGCTTTTGCCGTAGCTTCTCTTTCTAAAGGACTAACTTGATTACCTTTAAATAGTTGTTTAAACAACTGGTGCATTTCTTTAGGTACACTGTCATTAATCCTTCCAGTATTTAAAGCAACTTCCATTTTTTGTATATCTGATTTATTTAACACTCTTTCTTTTTCACCGAATGTATATTTTTCATTTAAATCTGCAACTACGTTAGACATAACTCCACGAAAATATTGTAATTTAAGGCCGTTTCTTGCCACATCAATTGCGTCTGCATCCCAACCTGACTTAATATTAGACACTGCTAAACGTCTTTCTTTCTCATAAAATTTATCTATAGTTTCTAAGTCTTTTATAAATTTATTAGTTTCATTCGGATAAACTTGACCTCTAAAATCATAGTTAGTTCCCAAGTTTAGAACTTCGGACATAGCTAAGTCATTATCTTTTTTTAATGTGTTTTTATTTATTGCTACAGTTTGTGCTAATTCGTCTCTCTTTCTTATTTCAGTTTCAGTAAATATACTTTTATAACTAAGATAAGTTTTATCAGCTAATAGCTCAAACACTTTATTTGGTTTTACATTACTGTCGTATTTTTCTAAATGTTTAAGCGTATTACTAATAAAATTAAACTCATCTTTAGTTATTGTTTTTTTAATATTAGCATTCATTGATTCATATGATTGACTAAAACCATGAGCAACAACAAGACTTTTAATTACATTCATTTTACTTGTTGCTTCTTTTTCATCTGCTTTACCAATTGTAAATTGCAAAGTTTTAGTAAGTATATTTTTAAAGTTATCGGTTTCTATTTTCTCAGCATCACTACTACTAAGCTTTGGATTTACACCAAGCGAACTAGATGTTTTGTCTTGAGTCATATTTTTTTGTTCAGTAAGATTACTATCTAAATACCTTTTCCACAAATTTAACTTGATATTATTAGCAGTATTTTTTAAATCCATTTGTTCTAATGGAAATATTTTGTCACTGTGGTTAAGACTATTGCTATGTTTATTTATAGTCTGTTGTGTAAGTGTCTCGTTATCGTCATTAAGAGCAGTAACTACTGTTGTACGATTTTTATTTAAGTCAACAAGAATGCCATCAAGTTCTTTAATAACACTATCACCACCTCTTGTTTGATTTAATAATGTTTTAGTTCTTTTTGCATATTCTGCTAAACTCATTTCCTCAACAACAATCTCACCCTTATCATTATATTGTGCAGGTATCTTTGATTTGTAAGCTTGTAGTTGACTTAATTGTGTGTCATTTCCAGTAGTTATATAAGCTACAAAAGCTGTTAACTTTGGCATCTGCTCTAAGCCACTTGGTTTGATTACAAATTGTTTGATTGAACCTAAAATGCGTGACGATTCAATTACAGATATACCTTTATGATAATCTTCTGTACCAAGAGTTTGTGCTTCACGAGCAACATCTAGCTTTCCTCTTGCCGCCTTAATAGCTTTTTGTTTATCGCTCCAACTAGCATTAGTATTATAAAGGTTTAATATTTTACCTGCATCTTTTATGTTTGTATTTATTGTTTCTTCTTTTAAATTCTTTTGATTGTTTGCAATTTCCTTTCCTAAAATATTTAATTTAGTAGAAGCTAAATATCTAGTTGAATATTTCTCAATAAGATTTGCGTACTTACCAGTAGCATATTTTTTCATTTCAATAATTTTATCACCAAAAGCCTTGGCATATGCTTCAGAATCTAAAGGGTACTGACCTGCTGTTCTTTTAGAAATTTCATCTATTTCGTTTGTAATACTAGTTTCAAATTGTGTGTCCACAACTTCAGCAAAAGCTTCTGTAGCCGTTGTGCCAAAACCAGTAGGCATATTTGAAAATGCTTCAGGTTGTCCAGTTTCAGGATTTATAGTTCTATACTCTTGCAAAGACTCGGCAAGTTCTTTACCAGTTTTTTTAGCTTGTATATTAGCCAAAGTAGCAAATTCATTAGACAAACTATTAGCTTCATTTTGTAATGTTTTAGCGTAATCAACTGCACCAGTAGACCCACTAACAACCCCAATCTTACCATGAGCCATTGTCTTTTTTTCTACTATTACACCTGCCATTTTAAATCCTATTAAACCTTAATCTGTTGATAATTATTAAATCCACTAACAGCAGTGCTAAAAGCTTCTACTTTAGATGATGCTAATGCCATCTGACCAGTATACAAAGCTTGTTGCCTTTGTGATTTAATTTGACCTTGTGCTAATAAACTTTGACTTTGATTTGTTTTAGCATCTGATTGAGCAGTTTTAACATTGTATTTTTGAAAAGCTTGATAACTTGCATCGCTAGAATCTCTACCAAGAAAAGCAAAATAAGCTTCATTAGTTTTTAAGTTGCGATCTAACTGTGCCATTCTTTCATTGTGTCGCTCTGCCATCATTATTTTTTCTTGTGCTAACTGCATTAATTGTTCTTGTGCTTGCATTTGTGCAAGTGTGTTTTTAGCTTTACCTTTTTGCAAAGCAGACTGAACTGCTATCCCAGTGCTTAATACTTGCATTGCTACTAACCAAGTCATTAGAATGATACCTCTGCTACTAATCCATTTATATCTAACGCTAGTGGATACGATTGTGAAATAGTTACAGTCGGGTCTTTGTCGTATCCTAAAAACCTAAATTCTTTTTTACCAGTTACAGCCGTTCTTGCTGTACTTAAATCGTCTGTTACATTTCTTATAATTAAATTCTGATTGTTAACTGATACTGCCAATGTAGATGCCAAATCAACTACAACTTTATTTATCATTCTAGGTTGTCCAGTAAGAGGGCCACCTTGTATCACACCATCAATAGGAAAAGTCTCAGCAATTACTGTAAACTCAAAACCAATCTCAGCCGATGTTATTGTATCTACAGAAGACACATCTACGTTGCCACTCGCTACTGTAAACTTACCTAAGTAATCAGTTCCATTAATAACGCTGACTACAGCACCATTAGCAAAATGAGCAGACACATCGAAAACTCCACCACTACCAGTATAATTTTTTGAGAAGTCTAAGTTCATTGTTGAATCAAATTCCATAAGAATAAACTTATTAGAGCCTCCTCCTTTATCATATTTAGCAATGGCAAAGACTCTATTATCTATAACTTGAATAGAATGAAACTTTCCTGCCGTTGTAATTCTTGTCCACCCTGCACGTTTTTCTGCTCTATTAGACGTAAACAAAGCTATTGTTCCATCTAAACAAACGCACCATAGATATGATTCAGGTCTAGTTTGCATACCATTTAATACAGCCATTTGTATTGGGGTTACTATGAGATGAGGAGAGAGAGTGCTGACACCTGACGAAACATATGCCGCTTCCGCATCTGAATATAAATACTCACGTACAACTTGATTGTTTGATTGTATGTAAACAGTTGCACCATCATAAGATGCAGGCCTTACATAGCTAGAGCCGAATGGTGTTTGTCTTTTGATCTGTGCATTTGTAGGAGTAATAGGCTCAGCGGTATAAGAAGGAATGTAAAACTCAGATGACGATGTAAATATTTGTAAGTCTCTGTTAGATACAATGTGACGTATAGTATTTATTTCACCAATGCTAGTGCTTAGATTTAATGCGTCAGTAGCTTCAGCCTTCCTTACATTAAAATCAAAGTAAGCGTTTGTTGCACTAGCCCATATTCCATCGGGCTGACCTATTGTTCCACCAAACCAAAGTCTATTCTCATGAAAAGTAACTGCCGCAGGATAACCTCTTAAAGCACTCCAAGCAGATTCCGACCACTCAGTAGTTGCCGCATGACTGTGAATACGAGGAGCTCCTCCACCATCAATAGAAGCGTTAGCGTTTGCCGCACCAGTTATAAAGTAATGATTCTCATCTACAATTTCTGCAATTGTACGTGATCCATTAATATTTGCCGCACTAAGTCCTGCTACTGCTCCTGCTTTAGACACAACAATAACATCGTTTACTGTAAATCCATGAGCAACATGCGTAACTTCTAAGTCAGCCGTTGTATCTATTGTTCTAAAAGCATCATTGTCTAAGTCAACATACAAATCTTTAAGAACTTTTCCAGTAGCGGATGTTGCACTTTGAACACTAAGTATTTCTATTTCTGATTCATAATACTTAACACTAGTTCCAATATGCTTAGAAGATGTGTAGTCTCCACTAACAACGCTACCAGTTAAATCCCAATACGCTGAGCTAGTTACTACTGTAATAGAGTTACCAGTTGTAGCACTAGGGTTTAAAGTTATTCCTTTTTGTTGGAATGAATAATAAGGTTGATACAAGTCTCTTCCATCTGTACTA
>TARA_R110000744_G_scaffold228675_4_pt1 | contig 10186 bp, 5 predicted proteins | sample TARA_R110000744 | Tara Oceans TARA_R110000744 (sample SAMEA4398083) | marine metagenome | biome: Polar Biome; feature: [DCM] deep chlorophyll maximum layer (ENVO:01000326); material: water (ENVO:00002006), including particulate matter (ENVO:01000060) such as... | depth 36 m | reverse complement strand
TGCAGAGCTATTAACCGGCGGTCATAAAGAAAGCTTAGGTGACTCATTAGAAACAGGTTTTTACATTCAACCCACCATTTTGAAAGGTCATAACAAAATGCGCATCTTCCAAGAAGAAATTTTTGGACCCGTTGTCGCAGTAACTACCTTCAAAGACGAAGCGGAAGCGCTAGCAATAGCCAACGACTCTGTTTATGGTTTAGGTGCTGGTTTATGGACACGTGACGCTAACCTTGCACACCGTATGGGTCGAGGCATTCAAGCGGGTCGCGTATGGACTAACTGTTACCATTTATATCCTGCTCATGCGGCATTTGGTGGCTATAAAAAATCAGGTATTGGTCGTGAAAACCATAAAATGATGCTTGACCATTATCAGCAAACTAAAAACTTATTAGTGAGCTATAGTACCAGTCCTTTAGGTTTCTTTTAACCTTACCCTCAATGTGTATAAGGGTGTCTTTCTTTAAGTAGATAGACACCTTTTTATTCTGAGAATACTAATCAGTTTGTAACGATTTATGGGGGTGTTAGCATGCATTTAAAAATACTCAACTTCCTAATGACAAGGATGATTTTCATTCTTGTTTTTATGCTGGCACCCTCTTTTTATTCTTTTGCCTTCTCCCCTGTTGAGGCTCAAAACACCACATCAATCTCAGATAATATCGCAGAAATTTTCCCCAGCGCCACGCGCATTGGCCCTGTAGACAAAAAAATTGCCGTAACACCTGTATATCAACTGGGTGATTTACTCGGTTATGTTTTTGAATCAGACGACTTTACAAATTTCATTGGTTTTTCAGGGAAAACCATCAATATTCTTATTGGTATTGATACCCAAGGCGTTATTACTGGGCTAAAAATATTAAATCATCATGAACCGATATTTTTGCACGGCTTAGGCGAACCGCCATTATTCAATTTTGTTAATCAGTATCAAAACCATTCAGTTAAAGAACGCTTTATTATTAATGCCCGCGATAAATCTGCACAAGATGCTACGTATTTCGACGGTATTACCCGCGCCACTATTTCCGTATTAGTGGTTAATGACACCATTATCGCTTCAGCCCTTAAAGTAGCACGAGAAAAATTATCGGGTTTCGTTGCACCATCAAATTTCGTGATTAATCCCGATTATTTTCAAAAACTTGATTTTGACCAACTCGTTGAACAAAAATACATTCAGCACTGGCAGCTAACTCGTGATGAAGCACTCGCGATTACCGAAAGTTCATCAGCAGCATTAGCAAAGGCAATAAACATCGCTAGCGAAGATACCAATAACTTTATCAATTTGTACTTTGGTTTCGTTAATATCCCTATCATTGGTAAAAATTTATTAGGTGAAACAGAATATCAACGCTTACTAGAGAATTTAATCCCTGGTGAGCATGCCTTAATGGTATTCAATCGCGGTAACTATGCTTTTGTTAGCGAAGACTTCATTCCACAAACCGTACCTAGTCGCTTAAGCGCAGCCCAAGCTTCGCTACCGGTTGATATACGCGATGTTGATTTTTATAGCTATTTCAATCCAAGGTTTGCACTTAAAATACCTGATTATAATGAAATAAAAGTATTTCGAATAAAGTCGCAGTCAGGTTTCGAACTGAATAAAACCCTTTCGCTGTCATTGGCCGTTAATTACAACCAATCATTTTTATCTAAAAATCAATACAACTTTAGCTTTGATAGTATATTGCCAGAAGTTTTATTTCTCGACCAAACGCCTTTAGTTAAGCCTGAGAAAGCTCAACCGCTATGGCTCAAACTTTGGATACAACGCAGCGTAGAAATTATAGTTTTGAGCATGTATCTCATTGCGTTAATCATAATATTTATTAAACAAGAAGCATTGGCAAAAAATGCAAAGCTTACCCACCAAGTGCGCTTTTTATCTTTGATATTCGTGATCGGTTTTATTGGGTTTTATTCGCAGGGCCAGTTATCCGTGGTTAATATTTACACCTTATTATTGTCACTCAAACAGGGCTTTAACATTGAGGTATTCTTACTTGATCCGGTAATATTTATTTTATGGGTATTTGTCTTTATTACGCTATTTTTATGGGGTAGAGGTTTATTTTGTGGCTGGTTATGTCCTTTTGGCGCTATGCAAGAAGTGGTTGCCTTAATCGCGGCTAAACTAAAAATTAAGCAAATTAAAATTAAGCCAAAATATCATACAGCGGCGCAAAAAATAAAGTATGTGCTGCTTATACTTTTGGTTGCTTGCTCATTTTATTCGCTAACACTTGCCGAGCAACTCGCCGAAGTTGAACCCTTTAAAACTAGCATAACACTCAACTTTGTCCGTTATTGGCCATTTGTTTTATACGCGGTTTTACTGCTTGTACTCAGTCTTAAAATTCATAAATTTTACTGTCGTTATTTATGCCCACTAGGTGCTGGACTCGCTATTATTGGCCGATACCCAATTTTTAAATGGATAAGGCGTCGTGAAGAATGTGGTTCGCCATGTCAACTTTGTCACAACAAAAAATGTGGTATAGACGCAATAAAACCCACGGGCGATATTGACTATGCTGAATGTATTCAATGTTTAGAATGTGTAGTCACTATCGAAAGTCCAAAACTGTGTGTTGTTAACAAATATGCAAATAAAACAAAGCCTTCACAGATAAAGATATTGAACTGTAACCAGTAAACTATATGATAGTTAGATACGCAATTAAGAGCCCATGTTATGAGTGAAATTAAAACGATAACAGCGGTCAGTAAAGCCACTGACCCTTTCATTGCAAGCCAAGAGCTTTATCAGCAACTTCACAAAGAAAACATCAGTTTTGTGCTCTTTTATTGCTCATCAACTTATGCGTTAGACACACTTGCACAAACTATGGAAAGCACTTTCAAAGGCATCGACATAGTCGGTTGCACCACGGCAGGCGAAGTTACAAATCACGGTTACGAGCAGCATTCTATTGTCGCTATCGGCTTCTCTAGTCAATATTTCGCTATTTGTGCCACGCTTATCGAGTCAATGGAAAAATTCGACACGGTCAATGCTCAGTCGACTATTAATGGTTTGATAGAACAATGTCAGTCGAAAGAGTTGACGGTGATTAAAAACAACAGTTTTTTACTGACCTTACTCGACGGACTTTCTTCAAGCGAAGAGCAGTTTTTGGTTACCCTCAATTCAGCCGCTAGAGCTATTCCTCATTTTGGTGGTTCTGCCGGAGACGACATATCGTTAACCAAAACTCATGTTTATTATCGTGGAAAATTTCATCAAAACGCCGCCATTGTTATTATGGTTAATACCATATTGCCGTTTGAAGTTTTTACCTGTCATCATATAAAACGGCCAACCGAAAAGTTAGTGGTTACTGATGCAAATCCCGCTACTCGAACGGTATACGAGTTAAATGCTGAGCCAGCAGCACTCGAATATGCAAAATTATTAAACATGGAATTAAAAGATTTAAGCCCGGAAGTGTTTTCGCTTAATCCGTTGGCGGTAAAAGTGGGTGGCGATTACTACATTAGGTCAATTCAAAAAGTAAATGAAGCCGATTTAAGTCTGACATTTTATTGCGCCGTTGACGTAGGTATTGTGCTTACCGCGGTAGAAATGGGCGATATATTTTCACCCGTTATTGAAAAGCTAGGTGAAATATCACAACGCTACGGTGAGCCTGAACTTGTTCTAACCTGTGATTGCTTCTTAAGAAGGCTTGAAATTGAACAAAAAGGCTTAGGATCAAAAGTAAGACAATTAAATAATAAATATAAAATTGCTGGTTTCAATACTTATGGCGAGCATACTAATGGTATTCATTTAAATCAAACATTTACCGGCGTTTATATCGCTGGAGGCTTAGATGAGTGAACAAGCTTTACAAGAAGAGATTGCGCAATTAAAGCATCAAAATGCTAAATTAAAAAAGATTAACAATGCGCTAATGCAACGTGTTGAAGACAGTGGTGAAAACCAATACGCGCCCTACACCGCGTTTGAGCATTCTGTGCATTTAGCCGAGCAAGTAAGAGAAAAAACCCAAACGTTAAATGAAACACTGGCCAAACTTGAGTCCAGTAATCGCGCATTAAAAAAAGCAAATGATACCGCTAACCTATTCAAACAGCGCTTTATTGATGCAATAGAAAGCATAACAGAAGCGTTTGTTTTACTTGATAGCGATGGCCGCATTATTTTACAGAACAGTAATTTTGCGAGTTTTTGGAGCGACTCAGGTTTACCCATTGTTGAAGGTGCTAACCTGAAAGACTTAAAAGAGTTAGCAAAAACACGCGGTATTATTCGCCGCGCAGCACCCGGTGATAATTTTGCTAGCCCGGTTTATCAACTGTCAGACGACCGCTGGTTTCAATTAAACGAGCATCGCACCAGTGAAGGTGGTTGGGTAATGCTTTACACCGATATTACCGCCATAAAAAATGCAGAAAGTGCTCGTTATGAGCGTGGCATGGCGCAAAAGTCACTGTTACTGCAAAACTTAATTGATAACCTCTCGCAAGGGGTGGTTTTGATCAGTAGCCAAAACAAAATCGAAGTATGGAACATGCGCTTCGCTCAAATCAGTCAATTATCGCCTAATCTTCTGCGTTCTATGCCCAATACCACCAACGTACAAAATTTAACGGAACTCGACCTAGCACCTAAATCAAGTACCGATAATTATTATTACACGCAAACGCTGATGAACGGCACCGTATTAGAAATACGAGATCACCGCCTAAACAACGGCAAAATAATTAAAACCTACAGCGATATTACCGAACGTCATCGTTATGCTGAATCATTAAGAAAAAGTGAGAGTTGGTTACGACTGATCACTGATAACGTACCCGCCATGATCGCCTACATAGGTAAAGATCTTAAGTATCAATTTACCAATCAAGTGTATGTTGACTGGTATGGCTTACCCCAAGGTGGCCTTAACGGTTTAGAGTTAGAGCAAAGTCGGGTTCATACAAACTTCACCGAATTAAAGTCTTATGTAGACCGAGCTTTAAAAGGCGAAAGTGTTAGTTTTTCAATGGAAGAAACCAACAAAAAAGGTGATGTCAGTTACTTATTAAAATCTTATGTGCCTAATCGTGATGTTAATGGCCATGTGCTCGGTTTTTTCGTACTCATTCGTGATATTACTGCGCGTAGAAAAGATGCCCTAGCCCTGCAAAAAGCGCATGACCAGCTTGAAATTCGCGTACAAGAAAGAACCGAGCAATTACAAAGCTTAAACGACAAGCTCATTGTTGAAGTAGACGAGCGAAGTCAGGCGCAAATTAACTTACATAAAGCAAAAAGCGAAGCAGAGTTTGCCAACAGTACCAAAACCAAATTTTTGGCCGCAGTTAGTCACGACTTATTACAGCCATTAAATGCCGCACAGTTATTTACTAGTTCATTAATGGAAAAAACCTTAGAAACTAACACCAAAAAGCTGCTAGGTTCGGTGTCGAATTCGTTAGACGATTTAGAAAACTTAATTTGCACACTGGTCGATATTTCTAAGCTCGATGCTGGTGTGGTGAAAGCCGATAAAAGCTCATTTAAATTATCAGAACTACTGAACAACCTCGCAAGTGAATACCAACAAACCAGCGGACAATTTAAAGTTGAATTACGCTATGTCAGTAGCGATTTAGTCGTTAATTCTGACAGCGTATTGTTAGCGCGTATACTGCGAAACTTTCTCTCTAATGCCTTTAGATATGCTGGAAATGGTAAAGTTTTACTTGGTTGTAGGCGCCAAGGTAACCATGTTTCAATTGAAGTGTGGGATAACGGTATGGGCATTGCCCAAGACCAACTGCAAGAAATATTCAAAGAGTTTAAAAGACTTAAATCTTCTCAATCAGCATTTCGTAATGGCCTTGGTTTAGGCTTAGCCATTGTTGATAAAATTTCTAAAGTATTAAAGCAACCTATTATGGTTAACTCTACCTTAGGTAAAGGCTCTGTGTTCTCGGTAAAAGTGCCTTTAGGAAATCTGAGTGACTTACCTTTAACCGTTGACCCACAAAATTTCATAATAGATAACATGGCTTTAGCTAAACGTAAAATTTGGATTATCGATAACGATGTCAGCGTATGCGAAGGCATGACAGAACTATTAGGCGGTTGGGATTTTATTGTCACCACAGCAACAAGCCTTAAGCATTTGCAACAACAAGTGGATATTGTTGACGAGCATGCTGATATATTAATTGTTGATTACCACCTAGACGACGGTGTAAATGGTTTAGATGTGGCAAACGACATTAACAATGTGCGAGACAACCCGTTGCCGGTCATTATGATCACCGCCAATTACAGTAAAGAGTTGAAAAATGAGGTAAAAGCCAACAATGTTTTATTGCTAAATAAGCCCGTTAAGCCGATGAAATTGAAAACCTCGATGCTGTACTTGTTGAAATAATAACTTATTGAAGTAATAACGTATGAAGTAATAGCCTGTTTAAATAGCCAAATATTAAGTTATTGCCGTTAAAATTATTGGCTATTTAATTTACTAGCGAAATTGCTGCTTCCCTTTAAACGTGGTCTAAATATTGATTTTTTAAGTTGTGAAGCGCTATAAATTATTCTACTTTATAGCTAGGTAAAAGCATTTATCGTGTTTCAAAATTGCCCCATTCATAAGTGAGATTAAAATGTCAAAAAAACTAAACAGTGATATCCCGCAAGAAGCATTTGACTGGTACGACTCTTATGCACACGGTGGCATGGATCGTAGAACATTTATGAAAAAACTCGGTACCTTAGTTGCTGTAGGTTATTCAATGACTATGCTGACATCAGCACTTTTACCTAATTATGCCTTAGCTGAGCAAGTATCTTTTAATGATGCAGATATAAAAGCCACTTATGAATCTTTCGATTCACCAAATGGTTACGGCAAAGGCGCAGGCTATTTAGTTACGCCAACCCATAAAACGGGCACCCTACCCGTAGTGCTCGTTATTCATGAAAATAGAGGTCTAAATCCTTACGTAAAAGATGTAGCTCGCCGGTTGGCTAAAGCGGGTTATCTTGCCTTTGCACCCGATGCCTTGTTTCCACTAGGTGGCTACCCAGGTAATGACGATGAAGGCAGAGCAATGCAAAAAAAAATGGAGCACACTAAAATTCAACATGACTTTATAGCGGCTGCAAAATTTATTAAACAGCATCCAAACAGTAACGGTAAACTCGGGGCTGTTGGCTTTTGTTTTGGCGGCTACATGGTTAATTACTTAGCTGCTATTGAGTCTGATCTTATTATCGCTGGAGTACCGTTTTATGGTACGCCAGCATCAAAAGAGCTTAGGAAAAATATTAAAGCATCGTTACTTGTGCAACTAGGTGAGCTTGATGAAAGAGTGAATAAATCTTGGCCAGAGTATGAAAGCGACTTAAAACAAGCTGGAGTCTCTTACAAAATGCACATGTATAAAAATGCTAATCATGGTTTTCATAACGACTCTACAGGACGTTATGATAAAGAAAATGCAGACCTTGCATGGGATCGTACCTTAGCATTTTTTGCTGAAAAGTTAGTTTAAAACATACATACGCATGGAGTTGACTGATAGTAGCCAGTATTAGTCAACTCACTAATCACTAAGCTATTTAGCTTTCATTAACTTTATTTAACCTCCTAATTTCCAGCCACTCTTTGCAAGTAGCCAGAAATATTTTCTTGGCTTATATCATTAATATTACGGCCATCTACTTGATGAACTTGGCAGTATTTTGTTTTAGCAAGCGCTAGGCTCGCACTAATAAAGCGTTTATCTTCACTTAAGGCCAACAAACACGGTAAAATTGTGTTTAATTGTTCATCTGGGGCAATATCGAAAGCGCTATAAACTGCAAAGTAAGTCGAATTTTCAATCGTTAATGCTTGAGTTGCGTAGCAAAAACCTTGACAGCGACGCGCCAAAAACGCTGGGTAAGCACTAACAATATAACTGGTAATATCGGCAATAGCTTGTTCAGCTTTGCTAACTTTTGTTAACCATAAGGCGTTATGTTGATTACAAACGCTAACGGTTTCAAGCGTTTTAACTTTTTGCTTACTTTGACTTAACTCTCTACTTCTTAATTCTCTTTTTCTTAATTCTCTTTTTCTTAACTCGTCTTTACATAACTCATTTCTATTTAAGTTTTTTCCTGATATGTCATTTAGCAAAAACTGTTCTTTAGCTTCTAGGCAGAGCGCGTTAAATAATTTAGGCAGTAGTGTCTGACTTGCTGTTTTAGCTTTTGCTTTATCGCTAATATCAATTTTTCGCTCGTTATTAGATGCTTCAAGGTATTTATCAGTTAAAGATACTAAAGGCGCGATTAAACCAGCGTTATCTGCTTTAGGTTGCGTCTTAGCCATAGTTTCTAATGCTTTGCTTGTATATTTAATTTCTGTGTAGCTATCTATGTTATGTTGCTTAGACGTTTGCAAACTTAAATAATAAGCCTTTATAAGCGTGTTAATTGCTGGAGAATACTTTGCTTGATGTTGAGCAATATCATCATTGTTAGCAGCTTGATTTATCTCAGATTTTTGCTCAACTTTTAAGGCTTGCTCTTGTTGTATTTGCAAAGGTAGGAGCGAAATTAACTCTGATATTTTTTCAATATCGGCATTAGCGGTGACTAAGGTCATATTTCTTGCTTGATAGAAGCGTTGATGAAAAGCGCTTAAATCGTTAAGGGTTAATTCACCAATGGTGCTGCTGATCCCCCCATAGCTAAACTCACTATCTTTATCGCTTTTCTCTCTGTTCTCTCTGTTCTCACTGTTCTCACTGTTCTCGCTTTCATCACTGTTAGCGCTGGCTTTATTCGCTTGTTCTATACCAATAAGTTCTCGATAAATAACACCTTTAGCTTTACCTGTACCTATACCCTTACCTTGGCCATCATAAACTTCACAGCTTAAATATTCTTTATCGAATATCGGCGAAAACAAGCCATTTAATAAATACTCTATGGCTAAATTGAAGGTATTTTCGCACTGGCTTTGGCAATGAAAATAAGTACTATCAGCAAAGGTTGAAGCATTAATTTTTGCGTCAGTGAGTGAGGTGAGTTGAAATAACGTTTCAGGCTGTGGAAAAGACGAGCTGCGACGAAAAACGCCATGTTCAACGCCATGCGCAACCCCGCTATTATCCAATATAGGTGTGTTCACCACAAACAGTGCGCTAAAGCCGTCATTATTAATAATATTGACATGCTTTAGTCCATTTTCATGGCGATACATGGCTGCTTTCATGGACGACAATGAAGCAGCCAAGCTTACACTTTAACCGTTACAATGTTTAACTCTGCATTTTTAGCATGTTTCATTGCAGTACTTTGGTTAATGCGGTCAACAATAGCTTTAGAGGGCTTAGTTGCCTCTGCTATAGCCTGCTGAATTAAATGGTGATCTTCAGACTTGCTGCAAACGGGATCGGTTTTGTGCATGTCGCCTGTCATCATAAACGCCTGACAACGGCAACCACCAAAGTCTTTTTCCTTCTCGTCACAACCTTTACACGGCTGTGGCATCCAATCGTCGCCGCGAAAGTATTCAAATGAAAAGTCTTGCTGCCATATATCGGCAATCGACTTGTCTTTAACATTAGGGAACGTCAGCGGTAACATTTTAGCGCTATGACAAGGCAAAGCTGAACCATCAGGCGTAACCGTTAAAAACGTAGTGCCCCAGCCATTCATGCAGGCTTTTGGTCGGGTTTCAAAGTAGTCAGGCGTGACAAATATAAAATGTGGCCCTTTGCCCTGTTGCTTATCTCTAAATTCGTTAACAATACGTTCAGCTTCAACTAACTCTGCTTGAGTAGGAAGTAAATGATCACGATTTTGATATGCCCAACCGTAATATTGCGCGGTAGCCAATTCAACATAATCAGCCTCTAATTCACAACTTAAGCGCATAACTTCAGCAATTTGGCTGATGTTTTGTTTAGAAATGACAAAGTTAAGCACCATAGGATAACCTTGCGCTTTAACTGATTTAGCCATTTTAAATTTTTGCTTGTAAGCGTTACCTTTCCCAGCAATAGCATCGTTAACTTCAGGGTCAGCGCCCTGAAAACTTATTTGAATATGATCTAATCCCGCTACTTTTAACTTAGCAATGCGCTTTTCCGTTAAGCCAATTCCCGAGGTAATTAAGTTAGTATAAAAACCTAAATCTCT
>TARA_R110000744_G_scaffold84601_1_pt1 | contig 10190 bp, 3 predicted proteins | sample TARA_R110000744 | Tara Oceans TARA_R110000744 (sample SAMEA4398083) | marine metagenome | biome: Polar Biome; feature: [DCM] deep chlorophyll maximum layer (ENVO:01000326); material: water (ENVO:00002006), including particulate matter (ENVO:01000060) such as... | depth 36 m | reverse complement strand
TTAGAGCGGGGCTAAGAGTACATCCCATGTCAGGACAGTACATTTCTAAAGAACTGGATATGACCTCTACGCCAAATTCAGAATACGTCACAACCAATCATTTGATCGAAATGTCACCAGATTCCGAAGATCTATACGTGACATTACTTGTTGATCCCACAAAAGAAATTCCTCTGATTATGGGAAGTCAACCTGCCATAACGGTCGGGCTATCTTCAAGCCAGTACATCTCCGCGTTAAATAGGATGGAAGCAAGTTTCAGGGTAGGCCCTATTTTGACTAACCCTTCCTCGATTCAAATGCCATTACCTGCAGAAATACGTGGTAAATGGGGATGGGCTGCACGGACTGATGTCACCGAATGGACGGAGTCTGACGAAGTAAAAGGTCAAAATGGCATTGCCACTCTTTCTGATCTGCCTCCGACGTTAAGTGAAGGCTGGCTTACTTTATCGCCAGAAAATTTTGGTGGTAATTCAAATTAGTCTCCATTATAAGAAGGGAATGAAAAAAATGAGCACTTTACTAACGTATCTAATTGAACCAAAACAGGTTTTTATAGCAACCACGACAAACTTAACATTGACTATTACTAACCCAATTACCTCACCCGCGTTGTTATTCGAAGGAGGAAGAGACCCTTCTTCCATCGAAATTACAATTCCCGTAGGTCAGAGCGCGGATGACTTGAGTACAGCGGATACTTTTACGGCATCAGCCAGCACAACCGGGTTTAGCGTTTCGAAAGTCGGCCATGAGTATCAGGTTACCTCGAGCGTTTCTTCAGGTACGACTCTAAACCCAGGTCAAAGTATTCTAGTCACCTTTACGAACGTCAGTGTCTCCGATACGGCAGCGTCGACATCGGTCACGATTGAAGAGTTCATTACCTCGTCGTCAACAAGCACAGCAGTTCAAGTAAATAAGGTACAAGAAGAACTGGGTATTTATGCTTGGATTGATCCACTGACAATTGGCGAAAGTGGCACAAGCACACTATGGTGGCAAACCACCGGAGGTGAGTCTGTCACCATTGCGGGCTCTTCCTCGCAGCCTTTTCCAGATAAGTTTCCAGTAACCGGCAAACCGCCCCATACCGAAAGCTATGCTGTTGATGCGCCCATTGGTCAAAACGCTCAAACAACCTATACCTTGCAAGTATTTGCAGCAGGTAAAGCGTCGCCAAAGGCCTTTGCGACTTTGACAAAACATATACCTGTCATCACCTCTTTTGGATTGGCTGAAAATACGCTCAAAGGCGGTATGAACATTGGCCCGACTGAGTCAAATAACCTGTCCTGGTCCAGTCTATATGCAACAGCGGCCTATTGGACTGGCCCCTTAGGTCGCTCACAATGGTATACCAATCCGGTGCAATCTCAGTTCCCATCCATTACCCCCGGCCTGGATGTCTATAACGCGAGCAATGATAAGAGCAAGCTACCCGGAACAGCCGAATACAGTCTCACCTTGACAGGGTACGACCCAACGAACAAAGGCCATAACTTCACCACGTCCGTAACGCTTGATATTCAAAAAGTCCAACTCGCCTATTTTAAGTACGCCAAGAATGATGACGGACATCTATCAGGCATTACTCACAAGACTATTCCCGACAACTGGCCTGGCACTCACTATGTTGTCGAGCATGATGGTTCCGCTGTATTAACCATTTATCAACCCGGCGGCAATAATAGCGTTTACTACCTAGGAAGTGCCGACACTTCTCACCCCCAAATCCAATATTTCGAACAACAAGAAAGTACATCAACAATAAGCTGGGTTACTGCGAACCTTGAGTCTCTTACTTTAAATGGAGAAGATATTAGTGACATCGACCATGGCCAATATGACGTGCCTTCTGCCGGTGTCTACACATTAGTAGGAAGTGCCAGTGATGGCACTGAGGTTCAAAGCATTTTGAAAGTGGGCCTTTAAAAAAGCTTTTCTCCCTCATAAAAAAATAAACGCCTGTTTGTGCTAATAATAAAATATTAGTACAAACAGGCGTTTTTATTGGATGAAACAATAAGTTGAGGCTTTATAGCGTTAGGTGAGTTATTAAAGTCGCCATTTATTCTGAATCGGCAACACTACTCTGAGTAAATTACGAATCAAAAAATGCAGTACATGATGGGTTTTACCTGGTAGGCGGTTAAGCCAAGAAACTTTTTGGTAAAGCAACTGCAGCATAGATGTTGCTAGCACATTGACACAGATTGACTGCTTTTTATGCGCAAATTCTGGACGAATAACATCAATAATAAACACCAGTCTCCTTTCATCTGAATGATTCCAAGCGGTATGACGATGTGCATCGCAAAATAAGAGCAATTCACCTTCCTCCCAGCCACGGATCTCATTACCCACCTGAAAGCCACAATCAGGTAAACCTTTTGGAATCGATAATCCTATATGTACCTTTACATGAGCATTCGTGTCCCCCTGATGCGGATTGATATTCGCTCCAGGCTCAAGAACGCTCAGGTTTCCACCGGTTAAGTTCGGTATGGATTCTAGTATTTTCGTGGTCTTCGGACACCTACGGCAGTTTTTATGCAGACGCCAATTCCAAAAATAGAACCCAGTCGTTTTCCAGTGTTTTGGGGGAAACACTAAGTTTTCACTGAAATACGGTTTAAGTTTATCGGGATGCTCTTGAAGTAGTTCTAGCATTTCATTTCGAATAATGTGCCAGTTATCTTTCAGCGTTTGTGTCCACTCAAAATCTTTTTCATTGAAGAAAAAGGGATCGTCGCTTATGTATCGACCGCCATATATTTCATACCAGATAGCCTGATTTGCTTTGTTCATACATGAACCCCTTCCTGACGTGCAGATATCAACTGCTTAACACTCTCGATCACATCGTTTTTCGCTTCACCACGTATGAACATGTGATCTCCTTCAAACAGCTCAATAACGGGTAATTTAGCGGTGATATCTCCCCAATGCTTCATGGATTCAGGCGGAGCCCATTCATCATTTCGTCCAGCAAACAAATGAATACGTTCGTTAAGTAGGCTATGGTCTAAGATTTCCACGCTTTCCGAGAGTTGCATATCTGCTCTCAAGGTTGGTAAGAGTGCTTTTTGCAAATCTGCATTCCAACCATCTCGTGGCACAATGCCAAACCGATTAGACAGCTCCTTGAGTAATTCATCATCTGGTAATCTATACAACTCTTCACTTTTTCGATATTGGGAGGGAACACTTCCGGATATAACAATCGGTTTAGGAAGTGGCAGCCCCAAACTTTGTAGTTTTCTAGCCACCTCAAAACATAACAGTCCGCCTAAGCTGTGCCCAAAGAAGCCAAATGGTTTGTTTATATAAGGTTTTAATTCTTCAACTATCGCATCTACTATATCCGGCATTTGCGTCATTGAAGGTTCAGATATACGATTTTCGCGGCCAGGCAATTCCAATGGAATAATATCCACCTCAGCGTTCATCATGGATCGCCATTCAGAAAAAACCGACGCCCCGCCTCCAGCGTAAGGAAAGCAAAATAGTCTGAAACCATTGTCACTTAAACTTGGCACATTAAAAAAACTGGCTGGCAACGCTTGTTCTAACTCGCTTTCCTTCAGCTCAGGACTGCTATCGATTAGCGAATACAAATAGTCCGCTAGCTTCCCGATTGTTGGGTAGTTGTAGACTGCCATTGCTGAAATATCGATTCCCAAGTGGGTTTCTAAACGCGCGCATAATGCCATTGCGGTTAGCGAGTCCATTCCTATGAAATTAAAGCGAGTATTTTCATCAAATTGAATATCGGGAGCATGATGCAATACAGAACTAAGATGCGCCTTAATAATCATAATAAGTTCTTCACGAGCTTGCTCCTTACTAAGATTAGATAGATTGGCCATACTGGGCAAAGACGATACTGAGGAATTTTCCACAGTAATGTTTTCAAACATGGAAGGAGAAAGTGAAAAATTAGCAAAAGACTGAAACCTATTCCAGTTGAAGCTAGCAACAACAGCCTGAGGTTGATTATTAACAATCAATCGCTCCATGCACTCTAGCGCTTGATCTGGAGTCATTAGATTTAACCCCAACATTTCAAGCAATTTCGTTTCTTCTTCTTTAGCACTCATCCCCACTTCAGACCAAGGGCCCCAATCAATGCAAATGGCCTTTTTTCCTTGCTGATGTCTTAATTGTGCCAGAGCATCAAGAAAGTAATTAGAAGCGGTATAATGAGCAAGGTTAACAGACCCCCAAAGCGCTGATACCGATGAAAATAAAACAAATAGATCAATGTCGTCTTTCATCGTCAATTGATGTAGATTCCATGCTGCCGACACTTTAATGGCCATCGAGTCCAATAAGTCTTGTGGGTCGACATCAATGGTCTTTGCAACCCAATTCACACCAGCAGCATGCAGCACACCTTTTATTGGCCTAACCGTTCTAATAACGTTTATAACCTCAGATACTTTTTCATGATCTCGAATATCGCAGGCTATCGATTCTACATTCGCACCCGCTCGTCTTAATTGTTCTACCTTATCCAGTACAGAAGAGACACTAGGATCGATCTTGGATGCGTCAGCAGCGTGTTTCATTTGAGATTCAATATCAATCAGTGAATGACGCCCTAATAGGTAAATGTGTTTTGCACCCTTTTCAATCAACCAAGCGGCACATGCTAAGCCAATACCTCCCAACCCACCGGTTATAATATAAGCCGATTCAGCATCAGCGACGTAAGGCGAATTATTATTAAATTTCAGAGTTTCAAGCACTTGCACATAGCGAACGCCATTCCTAAACGCTACCTGAGCCTCGTCAATCCCAGCCTCCATTTGGTCGATTAACAGGGTAAGTTGCTGCTCGTCTGCCGGCTTGTCCTCAATATCGACCAACCCACCCCTTAATTCAGGGTGTTCCAAGTAGGCCGTTTTCATTAGACCCCATATAGGTGCCTGTGTGACCGACACATCTGTGCACTCAACAATGTCAGTCGCAGATTCATTTACGGCAACCGCATTTTTTGTAACGACCCATAAAGAGGTTCTTAACGCAACTTTATTGATTCCTTTAATCAGTGCAAGCAGTCCTGATACACCAACGCCAGCATGATCAAGTTCTAAGCTGTTAGTAGACGTTTGTGTATTGGCCGTTAAATCCATTGCGCCTAAGTAAACGACACGCCAGTTTGCGACATTGTATCGTGCCAGTTTATTAATGATTCGATTTAACGTTGTAGCATATTCTTCAGAATTACAAAGATTCGCCATCGATATATTTGAAATACTGCCCCAATTTAAAGGCGAAAATATGTCTCGCCATAACCCACGTTCTTTACCCGACGCTATACAAAACACTGGTTTATTTTGTGATTCAAGAAGGCTTTGCAAACGCTTTGCATACCCGCAGCCATTTCCGACAATAATCCAGCCATCTGATTTCGTTGAGGGTTTAGCGATTTCTTTCATCGGTCGTGGTTGCCAAACTACGCCATAAATATCTGGTAATACATTTTCGACACTGGGTTCAACCATAGCAGCGTCTTTTTTAGGTGCGTCATCAAACCAGTAACGTTTTTGATTAAATGGGTGCTCAGGGAGATCACAGGGAGAAGATTCAGGTGCATCGTATATTCGACTCCAATCTAATGACACTCCTGTCGAGTATAACTGACCAAGCGATTGTAAAATGGTTGAAAGTCCTAAAGAATCATCATTGAGTGATGGACACAATACTGCATTTTCCGAGACACCCCGGTGATACCCAACACACGATGTCAGTGTTTTTCCAGGGCCTATCTCAATAAAAATATCTGACAACGCATCGTTTAGTATTTGATCTATTGATACATTAAATTGAACACACTCTCTTAGATGTTGCCGCCAGTAAGAAGCATTCGGAGCAGCTAGCATTGTCTTACCCGTGACGCTTGAAATAATGGGTAACATCGGTGCTTTATAGTTTATTTTTGCAGCAGCCTGTTCGAACTTATCCAAAATAGGATCCATCATTCGACTATGAAATGCGTGAACAACATTTAGCCTTCCACTGTTAATCTGTCTTTTTTTGAGCGTATCTTCCAACTTATATATTGATGACATTGGACCTGACACAATGGTAATTGATTCTCCATTTATGGCAGCGATGTCCAATTCTAGAGCGTCCAAATCGACACTTGCACGAAGATCTTCATGCCCTATGAGTACACTCAGCATGCCGCCATGTCCGGGAGCATTAAGCATAAGCTCCCCTCGGATTATGACAAGAGACATGGTTTCTTCAACTGTCATACAACCCGCCAGACAAGCGGCCGTTATTTCACCCAAACTGTGTCCTAACAACACTTTGGGTATTATTCCCCATGATATCCATAGTTGTGCCAGTGCGTATTCAACGGCAAATAAAGCAGGCTGCGCATATTCATCTAACTCTGTGAGGCCATTACTGCTTGGCTCCTGCTCGTCGCAAAATACTATATCCATCAGCGATCTTTTCTGCTTTCGTTCGAAAGCATTCGAACATAAATCAAATGCGTCTTTAAAAGCCGAAAAATTACGATATAAGTACTTTCCCATACCCGCAAAATGACCGGACTGCCCACTAAACAAAAATACGGCTTCTGGTGACATAGAAGCAAGATGACTTTCCGCCGTATCTTTAATGTCGAGATTGGATAACAATTGTCTAAATTCGAACTGGGATGACGCCACGACAGAAGCACGATATCGAAAATGAGAACGGCGCGTCGCTGCCACCTGACATAACTGTTTTAATGAGGAAAACCTACGCTCGGATAACAGAGTATTCCATTGGGCTATTACTCCATCCATCGCATCCAAGGTGTTGGCTGAAATAGGTAAAATACAATGGTAATTACCACTCTCTTGCTCATCCACACTCGTATCATAGCTAGCATTCCCCTCCTCCAAAAGCATATGCACAAGGGCACCGCCAAAGCCAAAGGAACTAATTGCCGCTAACCTTTTAGAGTCTGGTGCTTTCCAATCTGTTTCGACTGTCGGAATATAAAAACGACTTTGTGATAAATCGATATCGGCATTAAGTTTATTTAAATGTATTTGTCCCGGTACTTTTTTATGCTGCATTGCCAAAATAAGCTTAATCAAACCAGCCACACCGGCTGCTGCCTCTAAATGACCAATATTTGCTTTTACTGAACCGACGTAGCACCTTTTTTTAACATCAAGACCGTAAACAGCATTGAGCTGTTCCATTTCTACTGGATCACCTACTTTGGTACCTGTCCCATGTGCTTCAATATAAGTGACATCAGAAGGGTTTACCTGCGCTTTTCTTAGTGTATTTAGCAGCAGTTGTTTTTGAGCTTCTGGATTCGGGGAGGTAATACCATTACTGCGTCCATCCTGCCCTTGCCACGACCCTAAAATCCACGCAAGAATAGAATCTCTATTTTCCAAAGCAAATTCTGATCGACGAAGAACAACCATGCCGCAACCTTCGGATCGAACATAGCCGTTTGCAGAATGATCAAACGTTTTGCAGCGCCCGTCATCTGCCATCATTCCAAATTGCGATAAAAGAATCGTTGCATCAGGAGCCAACATTAAATTTATACCACCAGCAATCGCAGTATCACATTCTCCATCTAAAATACTTTTAACTGCTGCATGAATTGCCGTTAGAGAAGAAGAACACGCCGTATCTACTGCGACACTCGGTCCTCTCAAATCAAACACATAGCTAATTCTATTAGCAGCAATACTATAAGCATTACCCAAACCAGAATATGCGTTGAAGTCGATAAAATCTGGGTCTTTTTTGCACTTTAACCGTAAATAATCGCCATTGGATATACCGACAAATACACCTGTATTACTGCCCTTTAGCTGCTCTTTTGTAATTCCTGCATGTTCAAATGCTCGCCATGATGTTTCTAGAAGTATTCTTTGCTGTGGATCCATTTCAGCGGCTTCATGCGGAGAAATCGAAAAGAATTGAGGATCAAACTGATCCACATCGTCTATAAATCCTCCCCATCGAGTGTTCATTTTTCCCGGTTGAACAACCGACGCACTATAGTACTTGTCAACATCCCAACGATTAGCTGGCACCTCACAAATAGCATCCCTTCCTTCACTTAACAAAGCCCAAAAGTCATTTAAACTGTTAGCTGATCCGGGGAATCTGCATGCCATGCCCACAATAGGCACGCGTTTCTCTATACTTGATGGTTTTCTTTGTTGACTATTAGGTTGCTCCGAACAAACGCCATTGTATTTATTCGCTAGAAAGTCTTTCTTACATCGGCTTCTGGATATTTTCCCACTCGTCGTTCGGGCAATAGCCCCAGGACTAACGAACACCACATGACTTACCTGAATGGCATGATTATCAACCACCTTTGAAGCTATTAGTTCGTGCCGCTTTTTGAGTTCATCACTTGGCGCTCTTCTGTTACGGCTTTCACGAATGACCACAAGCTGCTCGTGCCCTTTCCGGTCAACCGAAAAACAAGCCACTTCATGATGAATAGGGCCCGGATCAGCCATCAAAACTGTCTTTTCAATATCTTGAGGATAGTGATTCACACCACGGATAATGATCAAATCTTTACATCTTCCCGTGAGATACAAACGATTGTCTTTAAAAAAACCTAAGTCACCAGTACATAGATAATTTTCGTGTTTAGTACCACGTACCTTACCGTTAAATGTTATATGACTCGCAACGTCATTTCGATAATATCCACCCCCTACAGACGATCCCCTTAACCAAATCTCTCCAATAGTATTATCTGTACACTCAATCAATGTATCTGGATTTACAATTTTGACATCAAAGTCTAACGGGTTAACTTGATAGCCAAATATACGTTTGCCTCGCTGCTCTTCGCTCAATACTGAAACTTGGTTTTTAGCTAAAGCATCAACATCAATCCTCAACACATTACGCTCGTTAGTACCTCCGACAAACAAGGTCACTTCAGCCAGTCCATAGCAGGGTAACCAGCTTTCTGAATCAAAACCATGCTTACTAAAGCACTCCGATACGTTGTCTAATATTTCCGTTGGTATATGATCCGAACCCACGTATGCATTTTTCCAACTGCTTAAATCCAAGTGAGTATCTTCTTTTAGCTTAGAAGCGCACAGCTGATAGGCAAACGCGGGGCCCCCACTTGTATTTGCTTTATATTTATCGATTGAGCGGAGCCACAAAAGAGGATCACGTAAAAACTTAGACGAAGGAATAAGTACGCTGCTACCTCCTTCAAATAAAGGTTGTAACACGTGTCCAACTAACCCCATATCATGATGCAACGGAAGCCAGCTTAGCGTAACCGTGGACTCTGTGTGTTTGAACACTCGCTTTATAGAGGCTAGGTTTACCAAAACATTGCGATGTGACAAAACGACACCTCGTGGTGCTCCGCTAGACCCCGATGTGAACTGTAAATAAGCGGTATCGTTTTCTTGGATATTTGGTGGTTCAAAAAAAGGCGTATTGCAATCGTTGGTACTGTCTAAATCCAGTAATTTTACATTGTGATCAATATTTTTAAATAACGTAAAGTCTGATGAACGTAATAGCAAAGTCTTCGCTTCAGTAACGTCTAACGCCCCTAGCACACGTTCGCAGCTCACTCTATCTTTAGTACTTTTGGGAAGGGGTAATGGAACAGCAATGACATTAGATACGATACATGCGAGAAAGCTTGTGACAAACTCAAGACAAGTTGGAAATAATAATAGGGCTATCCGTTTACTGTCGATTTCTCTCTGTAAAATAGATGCTTTTTGTAGCACTAACTTATTTAGCTGATCATAACTGACCGCTATAGATTCATCATTGTCAGAGATAAAAGTAAATGCAACTTTGTCTCCCCCACTTTTGAGTCTGGTTAGTACCATGGAAGATAAGTTATACGCTGCATTGTCCATATTGTTTTACAAACTCTTATATCCTTAATATGAATTTTGCCACTTCTTTAAAGTGTGATGAAAATATAACCTAGAAGAAATGGCACACTAACTCAGTTATAGAAAACAAATATTTAATAAGCAATTACACGTAGTTACACCACCAATGTAAAACCCCCTGTTTCACATACCTTTGATATAGTCTTCATCTCTTCGAGCGCAATTCATCCAGAGTGCCCGATGAAAATTGACAGCAGTCAGTAAAGAGGTGTAATCAACCCTTCTATTGGTATGGACCCAGTTTCT
>TARA_R110000744_G_C19370310_1_pt1 | contig 10200 bp, 10 predicted proteins | sample TARA_R110000744 | Tara Oceans TARA_R110000744 (sample SAMEA4398083) | marine metagenome | biome: Polar Biome; feature: [DCM] deep chlorophyll maximum layer (ENVO:01000326); material: water (ENVO:00002006), including particulate matter (ENVO:01000060) such as... | depth 36 m | reverse complement strand
AACGACAACTTCTGAATTGTTAGCAATTTCATAAGGTCTTGCACTAGTCCCATAGTGCAGCAAGGCAACATGTGATGCTGTATAGGCATCAGTGACTTGATTCAAAGTAGAATTAAAAGTGCCTAAATTAGAACTAGAAATCCACGTAGCACCATTATCAATAGTATAATCTCTGTTACCTGTTAATGCTTTTCTATTCAGAGGGAAAGGCTGTGTTGAATTAGGAATCCATTGGCCAAAAACCCCGTCAGGAAAAGTAGCAGCAATGTTAGCAGGGCTGCCTATGATGTCTTGCCACGGTAGTGATTCAAATTTTCCCGTACTGTATTTTGACGCGGATATCATGAAAGTAAGGCTACCACCTGTTCTGTAAACAACTCCACCATCTAAAGCCTCAACTACAACTCTTGTAGGTGTGGTATCTACATCTGTGACCTTGACAGGGTACCAAGTACCATTACCAAAAGATGCCCCTATATCACCCACTGAAATCGTACCGTTATGTTCCACATCTAGGTTTATAGCACCAGAGGGGACATTGCCAGCTGAGTGGGTTGCAACTGGGAAAAAAGTAAAAGGTACGCTTTCAAAACCACGAATATCACCAGCTTTCGCTTTTTGGTCATATTCAGCTATTAGCTCATTAGGTGTTTTACTTCTTGCTGATATACGTAAATCTTTTACTTGGCCAGCATAGATAGCATCGTAGAATTGATACGGGTCATTGGTTCTTCTTCCTGAGAATCCATTGGCTATGCTGCCAATAGTGGCGTGATTGTTTGCAAAACAGTAGGATATAGAGTCTGCAAGCCAACCTTCGCCCTGGTACCAAAAATCAGAAGAGGTAACAAATTTAGTACATCCATGTTGATTGTAAGAAGGGTGATAAGCACCTTTATTCAATCTTGGAACTAATGCAATAGGTATGAAATAATCAGTGCCATCAGTCCACAATCCTTTATCAATAGCATCTTGTGTATAGCCAAATGCTGCCATTGCATCAGATTGACCAACATAGTCTCTAAGACCTTGGTGTTGGATGTAAGATGTTGAATACTGCTTAAGAACACCATTGTCACGAAATATATTCTCATCTTTGTCTTGTATTTCAGACACAATATTTGCAGTGTAATTTGCAAGTGATAGCTTGGCCAATACCAAATCCATGCGAGTCAAAACAGAGCGGGATAGTGTTGTGCCGCCAGCAGTAATAGCAGCTGTTATATCAACAAAATCAGAACCACCTAAATTGTCTTGCAACCCATCAGGCGCACCAGGCAAAGTCAATACAGCAGATGGAATAGAACATCTAACTCCATTAATATACTTTACACTTGCATTTATAGTAAATTGATTTGCAATTGATACAGGGAAAGAATATGCAGATTCAAATTCAGAATAGTATCCATCACCACTAACAGACAAGCGACTTTTATTCAACTCTAAGATTGAATCAAACTCTGGCTTGGCTACAGCTTTGACGCCTATTGACAAGAATGCTTTTTCCAAATCTGTAAATGCATTTGTATCTGCATTTGATTCATAAAGAATTTTTGCATCAGATGCACTTATGTCATTTACTCTTATGTATACTGATCCAGTCCATCTATATGACCAACTGTTATCAGTGGTTATGTATATCTTACCAGACTCACCAGTAACTGGAAGAGAACCAAGATTAGCATATTCAAGAACATCATCTACGAAACTTGGAAGTTGAGCAGCTGGTATCAAACCACCTGCTCCCAAAGTTGCAACACCATTAGCAACTGCTTTCTCAGAAGATTGTATCGCACTATCAGCTGTTGAGCCTTGTGCTGCAGTTGCGTAATCAGATTCAGAGAAATCAGTTATATCAGATTTCAAGTGAGTGTGAACAGAATCTGCTTTGCCATCAATTGCAGCTTGTTGCAAGGTACTAACAGGCTTATTTAAATCTGATGTATTGTCTATGTTTGATGTTTTCAGAACAATGCTTGTAAACTCATCAAAGGCAGCTTTTGTAAAAGTTGAGTATATTTCCGCTGCTCCTGTTAGTGATATTGGAGCGCCTGCTTCAGTATAAACATTACCTACCATAGTGCTGTGTATTGTAGTTCTTGTAAATTTACCATTCAGGTATGAGCCTTTGCCTGACTCTTTACTAGTTCCGTCAATTATAGTATACCAGTAATCACCATTACCAACATTTGAAAAGGTAGAGTGCTCTGGAAGAGCACCACCTATCAAGATAGTGCCAGTGCCTTTGGTTACAGTATATGCACCAAGCCAATCACCTACTTTTGCAGTCATACCACATTCCTCATAACCATCGGTGCACCAGACCATCTTTCTGAAATATCAGAGACTTCAAGCTCATCAATACTTCTTGACATTCTGTCATCCCAAGAGCTACTTATTTCATAGTTTTTAACAAATGCTTCTATCTGAGAGACAACACCTGAAAGATATATATCAGGGTGTGAATCAGAAAGCCAATTTGTTGAATTTACAGAATTAAGGTTTGGAACCTTTTGGTAATAAACAATTTCAATTGTCAAGCCAACATCCTGTAAAGGATATATTTGAATTTGATTGTTCACTATAGTATAAACAACTTCACCTGAAGAGCTTGATCTCTTGCAATCAATTTGCTCAGGAGTAACAAAATGCATAGATATAACATCATTTGTTGATGATGGTTCACCAACATTAAGTTGAATATTTCTCATGCCTGAGTAATCAGGTGGGAGAGTGTAATATTCTTGATCTTTAATAGTTGGTGTGTATATGCGAGTTGACTGCTCTCTTGTTTTGAGAACTCTGTTTATTCTAGCCTCTGTCATCAATATGAAGGTGTCAAGATTTTGGCTAACTTCAATGTCTTGTCTATCTGCATATGCTTTGGCTGCAGTAACCAATTCAGTATGGTTCATAATTTACCAGGCCTAACAAGTAAGAATCTATTATCAGGATCATTCAATTTAGCTCTACGCTCTTTGTCAGTTGAGTTAAACCAGTCAAATCCTTCCTCTGTTTTCCATCTTTCAATTACAACTAATGGTATGCGAGCAACATGGTGTGCACCGCCTTCACTGTCTTGGTATCCAATTCCGCTATGGTTGTTATAACACTGCTTATTGAAGTCCAATTGCTCTTGGACATCCTGGAGTCTGCGTATTGTGACTTTGTTTGTCAAGTCATCATACCAAAACTCTTCTGTTATACCAGTGAAGCTATCATACTCGCTATTAATTAATTTCATACCCATTCCTTAAAATTCATTATAAAATAGCCTCAAAGAGGCTATTCTAAATGCTTTCTAACTATGCTATGTTCAAGCCAGCTATTTGCATATGTGCATCTGGATTACACATTTCAAAAGTTGTTTCCCAAACGATTTCTTTACGAGTAGAGTCACCAAGCGTGGCTAAATCTTTAGTAAAGACAGGACGTAAATCAGCCATCTTGACATACTCAGGGTCAATTAAGAACAACGAGCTTGGGTCAGAGAAGCGATCTGGAGTCACAGTAACAGTGTGGAAATCACCATCATATACATCAATAGATGCAACTAATTTTTTATCATCAGTTGTAACATAGCGAGTAGATGAACTTGTGAAAGTGGAAATAACACCACGGTTATGGCTACCACAAAGAGCTAAGATGTTTTCATTACCACCTGAGTTTTCCCACAAAGCTTGAAGGCCAGTTTTCAACAATACTTCAGTAAGAGGTCGAGCAGTACCAGCAGTACCAAGATCAACACCATTACCAGTAGGAGCAGTAAAAGTTGCACCACCTTGGAAGCTTTTGGCAGTCATGTATGACTGGAAAGAACCCATTTCACGAGCAACAGTATCACTACCTGCGACTTTGATATTGGCAACACCAACTGCTGCGCGCTCAGCATCTTTCTTAAGTGCTTTAAGTCGACGTGCAACTTGGTAAGCCATTTCTGATTTAACACCACCACCTTTTAAGACTTTTTCTTGCGTGCCAGTAACAACAGCATGCTTCTTAAAAATTTGAGTGTAATTAGAAAGACGCTGACGTGAAGTAGCAGCTGCAGGAGCAGCATCATCGCCTTCAACATGAGCATTATCAGCAGCATCTTCTAACTCATCAGTTAACCAGTCATGAGATGTTGCTGTTGCTTTACTTGACCCACATGCTGTAAGGAATGGTGTTTCTGTTGGTGAAACATCTTTCAAAACATCACTAAGGTCTTCACGGTTACCACCCGTGCCAATTGGTTCACTATATGTGCTACGAGAGCCTACAGATTGAGCCATGATTAAATCCTCTACATTCTATCTAAAAGTAAGTTTGCTACATTTTGGACATTACCATTCTTCTTAACAGCTAATTTGCGAGACTTAACATCACGCGCCTTTGCCAAAGATTGGGTATTGCCTTTTGGAGCACCGGGTTTCTGGAACTTTGGAACATTTTTCTGAATCTTAGTTTCAGCATTTTTCTTACCAGTACGGTAAGATTGTGCGTCTTTGATAAGACCGATTAGGCGATGATCAGTAACATACTGCATATCATTTTCAGTGAATCCATAAGACTCAGTTAAAAATGATTTCATAGCGTTGGTTTCAGCAACCATAACAGACTGATCAGACCAGGCGGGATTCGCTGTGATCATTTTTTGTAATTGATCTTGCATATAAGCTTTTTGATTAGATTCCATCTCAGCTTGCTGCTTCTGTTGTAGTTCACTTTGGCCAGCGCTTAGTCGAGATTGCATCTGCTGTATGCCTTGAGCTTTCTCTGCAAATTCTTGACGAAGTGCAGACCACTCAGAAGGATTTTCAGCACGAAGCCTGTCCCAATCTATTTTGTTAAAATCACCTAACAGTTGGTCTTCAACCATCTTAGTCATATTGGTAACTTCTTCCAACTTTGAACTAAGGGTATGGGCAACTGTTTTACGCTGTTCTTCAAATTCCTTACGCTCATTTTCAAGCGCAATTGACTTATTATTAACATGGCCTTGAAGCTGAAAAGACTTTGCAAGTTCGCTAAGTGGAACTTCCTTTGACTCACCATCTACTAAAGCATTAAATGAAACAGAGCCATCTTCACCTACAATAAGGCGCTCTTCATCAATACCTAAATAAGAAGCAAGTGTCAACTCTTCTTCATCTGCTATGTCACCTAAGTCTGCAGAACCGTCATCATCTTCAGAATCTGTATCGTCAGCATCAAGTAGAATTTCTTCATTATCAGCTACTACATCATCATGGTCTTCGGTTAGTTCTGTTTCGTTGCTTCCACCAAACAAGGCTTCTTCAACTCGACTTGAAATGTCTTGCGCTGGCTCGCCAGTAGCAGTCACATCATCCATCGTTATTCTCCTCTAGTTGTTGTCTGGCTAATTTGCCAGTGTTTATATATGTTTGGAATTCATCACCCATAGAAGTAAGAGCGTTGACTTGTAATTTAATAAGCATAAGACCATCTTTGTCAGTTGATGGGTGATTTACAAAAGCAGCATATAATTCAGCTTGCTTGGCTTCAACAAAAGGCTTTACAGAATGTTCCCATGCTCTGCCATGCATTTCACCAATTGACTGTTCTGATTCAAGTCTTGCTGTTTCATCATTCATCATCTGAATCCTTATTGTTTTCAGAGGCAGCTTTTGCACTTGCTTTTATTTGAGCACGTTGCACTTCATATCGCTCTTTGCTATCCCAGTATTTGAACTCAAGTTCAGCATCTCTTTCCTCTGATTTCAATATTGCTTCAGCTTCGTCAAGACGTTGCTTAAGTGAAGATATTTCAGATTCTGATTGATGCTTCATGAATGCAAGATTATTCTTACCTTGATCAACTTGGCTCTTGAGCTTAACATTGATCTGTGCAGTTTCAGCTTTGCTTGTTTCTGCATCTGCAATTTTGTTCTTGAACTCAATTTCTTTCATTTGAGCTTCTTGTTGAGATTTCTGGCTTTCTTGCTGTGACTTATCAACTTGCTGGCGCTTCTGCTGCCCTTCAGGTGACTGAGGGTCTAGGAAGTATTTACCAGCACCTGACATGCCTGAGAACTTAGCAAAATCATCAATTGCTGTAAATATCTTATTTTCATCAACCATTGCTTGTGCAGGGTTTGCCATCATCTTTTCCTGAATCATCATCAATTGTGATATTCCAGATTGTTGTTCTTTGCGATTTCCGCTACCTGTGCCAACTCTGACTGTTGAGTGGATTCTTGATCTCCACTTTGAAGGATTGACTGTAACCCATTGCCCTCTGAATTTATATTCCTTGGCTACATCTTGGTGCTTAACAGCTTCTTCACGAATCTTATAACAAAGAGGCTTTATGCCAGTCTCTGCTATAACTCTGATCATAAGGCCAACAAGTTCTTCTTTCTGCGACATCATACTTTGGACGCCTTCAGAACCAACTCTATCACCTATCATGCTATCAGTGACTGGACCTTCAGGTGATACACCTGATCTGCTAGCTCTAACTTGATCAAGATAGTCCATCATCTTGTAAGCATCAGAAGGCAGCGGAGGAGTTTGATAAGGTGCAATAGCATCCAAACGCTTAACTCTGATTATACCACCTGGTCTAGACACCATCAAGTCATCTAAATTAACTTGGTTTTCAACAGCAATTGTTCTTTGGTTGTTTTGCAAATACATGTTGTCCAAGATGTTACGCCAAAGCGTAGTCTTTTGGTCTTGTATCTGCTTAAGTCTATCATAAATAGATAAGCCAAAAAGCTTGTGTGACATAAGTATAGCAGTAGCACTGATGAAAGGATTGCTATCAATTTGCTCAACATCAAGAAGAACATTTGGTGTATCACCACCGCCTGTTGTTATTTTGACATACTCAGCAATTCCATCTTCATCAATATCCATGTACATATAACACTCTGAGACTTCAACTGGTCTCAAAGATGGATCAGAACTTGAATTTGAATTTTCTTCTGATGATTCACCTTGCATGTAAAATCTATAATCACTATCATCTGAATCACTTGATGCAATAGTGTCAACTAATTCTTTGCTATATCCATCTGCAATTAAATCACCTGCAACTTTAGCAGGAGAGTGTGCTGTGAATCTTGCCTCTGATACATCAACAGAATTGTGACCTCTGTTGATTCTAAACTCTTCAGGCGGGATGCTAAGGACTTTTACCTTGCTATTGATGTTAATTCGCTTGATTTTAACATCTGACAAATTGCCTTCATCTGTTGCTTCTGTTGATATTTCAACCAGCTCAAGACTTTGATCAGACAAAACAGATTCAACTTCAACATCAGTTAAACCAGTGTATGATTCAACCATAGCCTTTTCATCTTTTTCATAAAAGACTTTTATGAAGCCATTCTTTTGCATCAAAGCATCTTTGATAAATTGGTGAATGATTATAAAACCATTGTTGTCTTTCATCAAAGTATCGTAAACAAACTTTGATTCCATTTCCGCTTGTAATTCATCATTCGAAGATGTTGCGTCAAATGTGACAACTTCATTGTTCTGAGTAAAGGCTTTGACAATCTCTGGCATTATCCATTCAATTGCATCTGCAACATCAGTGGAAACAACTGAAGACTTTCCTTCTGTTTCTTTCCCATTTGGCTGACCAAGATATGATGCTAATGCATCCTGTCTATTTGCATTGATGGAGTCGCTTTCATCACCACCAACTGAATTAGAAAGCTCTTGGCCAACTATGCTTAGTATTTGTCTTTCATCTAAAGCCATTATTGATCTCTTCTTCGTGGTGATCTAGGGATTGAAGCCAAAGCCACCTTGATTGAGTTTACATCTTCAGCAGTTTTAGCACCCTGGATTTTTATATCATCAAGGTTTCTTGAAAGATTTTCGTTCATGCTCAACAACATTGTCTCAGCTTGGACAAGTCTTTCACCATGCTCTCTTTGGCTTTTAAAAAGCGCTTTGAAGCTATCTGTGTTTTTTGCAGAAGCAGCCTTGTAATTGAAGAAAACAACAGCAGCAAGCGCTGCTAAAATCCAATTAACTATGTCGGAAAGCGATTCCATATCACTATTCACTTTTGGCATTGGTTTTCTTAACAACAGCAGCAGTTTTCTTAGGAGTGTCTGCTTCCATGCATGCTTTTGTAATTGCTTCAGCTGCAGCTGGACCAACATGATATTTAATATTGACTGCTTGTTTTAATCTTGCTAGTGCATCGCTTGCTTTCATTTTAAACCACCTGTCTGTCAATTGAAGAATAGTCTATAGGTTTTGATGCTGTAGAAGATGATATAACCTTTCCACCTTCACCTGCGCCTATCATTAAGTATTGCAGAGCATCTGCAACATGAGAGTATCTGCCTTTATCTGGCTTGTCCATGAAGCGCTCTGCTCCAGAAACAGCAACTCTTTTGTATTTGTAACCACCAGCCATTGCTTTGCGAATCATAATGGCCTTAGGGCAAATAACAAAACCAGTGTTTCCTGAAAAATCCAATCTAGTAAGAGTGCCAGCAACAGCTTCTCTACGAAGGATTGGATCATTTGTATATGTTGGATAGGCTGAAATGCCCTCAGAGTCAAGGATTTGGAAAGGTGTGACTTCATCAGTTTGTGCTCTTTGATCACCAGCAGGGTCAGCATATATTTCAAATGCGTGATCAGGGTAGAATTCATTGATGTGCTTGTTTAGTATTCTTGCGAATGTTTTAGCACCCATGTCATCAGTGACTAGCTCATCAAAAATAACCCAACGCCCTGACGCAGTCTGCTGACCAAAGACAGCTGCAGGCGTTAGGCCAAAATCTATTCCAATGTAAATTGTCTTGCCCATGATAGGATCATAGTCTTCATCTGAGTGATGAACATCATCTTTGTACTCAGGGAAAACAGGCTTGCCATCTTGCACAAAACCATACTTGCCATTCACATAAACATTAATCCACTCTTTGTCTTTACCAGCTTGCATATTCTCATAGTAAAGCGGAGGCAGATTTTCGATATTTTCCGCTTCTGGAGTTATACCTGATGGCTGCTTAAATATAGCATGGTTGTGAGGCAAATCATTTTCAAAAAGTTTAAACCACCATGAGTCTGAGTCAGGTGGGTTTGTGTCCATAATAAGGCAATGGCGAGTAGCTCCACCATCACGTTTATTAGGATAGCGCCCTAGACGTCCTATCAGCATATCTACTATAGCCTTTGGAATTTCCCTAGCTTCATTGATCCAGCCACCCGTAACTTCCAAAGATAGTAGCTTTTTAATGTCATCTGGTTTGTCCAGGGCGCGAAAGATGAACTCAACTCTGGCAGTGGTGCCATCATCAAGTAATTTATTAATTGTAAACTTCATATCTTTTTTAAGATAGTTGCCTTGTGATTCAGGCCACCAATCAAAAAAGGTCTGGATAGTAGTATCCACGAGTTCACGATAAGTGTTACGGACAACAACCCAACGTGATTTACGAATGCCTTCTTTATTAGGTCTTTGTAAAAATGATATACGAAGCATCTCAATACAACAAGCAACAGACTTGCCTGATCCAATTGGACCCATAAGTGCACGAACAAATTTATCACTATTGTGAAACTTGTTCATAGTTGTAGATGCTTCGTAATTAACTTCCATTAGCCAAATGTTGCTCTAATTGCAATTGTTATTTTATTAAGTTTCATTACTTATCCTCTGGATCAATACAAACATTAAATTTAAAACCCTGACCAGCAGGAACGACTTCAGCTTGGAAGGTTCCTGACATCTGACGAAGGTAATCTAAAGCAGGAACATGTCCACCGCGCTGACTCATCTGGCTAAACAACTTAGTGCCAGCATCAGAAATGGCTTTCATTCTGCCTCTATTCCAAACACGATGTGCAATAGCCATATCACCTTCAGATAAATCTGACTCTTCAACGCCTATTAAAACAAGACACTCGCTCAGTGTTAAGACCTTTGCCCGAAGCTCAATGATGTCCAGATCAGCATCATCAATGATAGCTAGGTCTATATCTCTATATGTTGCAGGCAATCTAGCCATAACAAAGTTTCTCTTAAGTGGTTAACGGTGCAAAGCACCTATAAACTAAATATTACTATATATCTATATAATAGTAAAGGTTTTTTACCGTATATTCGAAAATAATATAAGATTCCGCTTTTATAGCCCAAATGGTATATGTACTGGTTATCTTATACTAAGTATTTGCAGGTTATGCCCGGGTGCTCTTCTTAATTTTTTTTTTTTTTTT
>TARA_R110000744_G_scaffold145951_3_pt1 | contig 10210 bp, 6 predicted proteins | sample TARA_R110000744 | Tara Oceans TARA_R110000744 (sample SAMEA4398083) | marine metagenome | biome: Polar Biome; feature: [DCM] deep chlorophyll maximum layer (ENVO:01000326); material: water (ENVO:00002006), including particulate matter (ENVO:01000060) such as... | depth 36 m | reverse complement strand
TTGTTTTACGGATACGTTTGAAATTGAACCTGCAAAATCACCAGCAACTGCCCTTAAATTTAAGGTTGTATGATTTGCATTTGCAGTAACAAGTTCTGTGTATGTACCACTTGAACCTCTTGATGTTGTTTCAGATGTATCACCACCACCACCTAAGCGAATTTTCATTTGCCCTGCTGAAACATCTAGCGTATATGTTATACTATAACTTTTACCACTTACAAATGACATATTCTGATATGCACTTGTGCTACCAGTTTGAACAGTTCTTGTTAGTTTATCGTTGTCTCCAACGCTCCAACCATCACCAAGCACCCAATTTGGAACTTCTTTTACGGATACATTTGAAATTGTAACATCAGAATTATGAGCGTCTCTGTTGAAATATAAATCAGTTCTACCTGCTACAAAAGTAAGATTGTAAGTTTTTGTTTCATCAATTGAGAGCAGGGTACCACCAGACGCATCTTCAACTTTTGCACTACCTTGTGTAACAGTTGCGTCAAAAATTAAGTTATATGTTTTTCCAACTTCAAAAACTGAACTTTGTATTAAGCCACTTGGCACACTGCTATTACTAACTAATCTTGCAGCATTATTATCAATAGTCCACTTAGTGCCTACCGTCCAGTTAGGAATTTCTTTTACGGATACGTTTGTTACAGAGCCTGTAAATGGTTCTGCATCTCTACCGTCTATCCTAATATCAGTGTGCTCACTTGTAATATAATCAGTGTAAGAACCTGATTGAGAAATAAAATTTTTAGATTTATCTGCCATATATACAGCAACTGACCCACTACCTACTACGAGATCATAAGTAATTTTCAACATCCTTGAAGAGTTGCTTGCAAATATAGTCTGAGAATTTTCAGTAGTAGCTGAAGTTCCGTTTAATTTATTATTACCAATAGTCCACCCTGGATAAAGCGTCCACCTATCGTTTGGGTCTACTTGCTCAAGCCTTATATTAGATAATGTTATATCGGAATTAGCTGTATTGTTTTCAAAAAACAAATTTAGTGAGCCACCACCTGTAACCTTCAAATAATAAACAAAGTCTTCTCCATTAGCGTTAACGTTTAATACGCTTCCACCTTCATAACCACCACCATTCCAAACTTGTATTCCTGTGCAATTATTGTTTTCAAGAACTTTGTATGTTAACTTGTAGGTTTCCCCCTGTGTAACACTTGATCCGTTGTGACTAACCTTACAAGAACCACTACCAACTTTTGTTAACTTAATACCTTTAAGTGTTGAGTTATAAGTAATAGTGTTTTGACCATCTACGTGCGCACCCCACCCACTTATACCAGTCTCAAAGTTACCGTTAACTATTTCATCTGATCCAAGCTCGTTGAACCCTCCGTTCTGTGCTGTTTCACTACCTAGATCAAAAGTTCTGTTCTGTACCTCTTCACTTCCTAAATCAAAAGTAGGGTTTGAGACTAAGTTACTACTGATCTCATCGAAAGAGTTATTTCTTACTTGTTCCTCACCTAGTGGTGCTTGAGTTCTATCAGCCTTATAGAATAGTTGTAAACCACTCTTTACTATAGACCTTAACGCTCCTCCTTGAAGAAGCGAACTACCTAAGCCTAGCATATTACGCTATATAAGCTAGGACAGTACCTTCAGTTATACTCACTGCCGTGAACAAACCGTATATAGTCCCACCAGCAGGGATAACAACTGCACTCAGGCTATCTCCATTCGCTGAAGTAACTGTAAGTACAGCATCCTCTAGACAAGTGACAGCATTATAGTGTGAGGCCAAGTCAGCTGATTGACTACCTGTCAATAGATCAAAACCTTTTTGTCCGAATGTTGCTAACTGGTGATTACCAGGATTTGCTAAATTTGAGTAACTCATATCTTTATTTTTTAATGTTAAAACTCTTTCGAGGAATTAGGGAACATGCCCTCACATAGAATATTACATACTTAGTGAAACAGTTAAGTGGTAACTATTCTAAATAAAAATAGCCACCCGAATTGGATGGCTATAATTATAACAGTTTAAATGTATTAATTTAATCTCTTCTCTATAGAGTTGAGCACTTCCATACCTTCGTCAGTCTTAAACCAAGCGGCTAATGCTGAGTATGGGTGTTCGTCAAACGGAACAGTCATTAATTTTCTACCTGTATTACCCCAAGTAAATGCTCTATTGTCTGGCGATAATGATATGATACTAGCTTCAGTAGCTTTAATACCTATATTACGTAGGTGTATATTATCATCATTCATTAACTCTAAGAACAACTCTGGATTGCTACGAGCAAATAGTAGTAAATCTCTTTTAAGCTCCTTAGAACTCATCCTAGATACTTCAGATCCTATCTCTGCTCTCATGATAGCTTCAGCTTGGTCGATGTCCATATTAGCTGCTGCGTTCATAGCTTCAAGCTCGAATTCAATATCTACAACTTCTGAAACTGCTTCTCCAGCAGGGTCATATTCGTAGTATGTAGAGTCTTTACTCGGGTGGTACAAAGAAAGTAGTTGTTGTAGTACAACTTTATTCTTAGGAACAATAAGCACACCGTCTCTGAATACTATATGTTCAGGTCTCTTAACACCTTCCATTTCGTCTACAAATACAGTTCTTTGATTTGCTGTTAGTAGCAACTCTCTTTCATGTCCTTTACCTTCATCAAACCAGTATATACCTTTAGACTTTACTATTCTAACTAGAGGTTGAGGTCCTTTCAATAAGTAAGTCCTATCTTTAAATTCCCATTTATTGGGTTTGTCAGCGACCATCTCTACTGGTTTAGTTACTTTAATTTCTTGTTCGACAACTTCAGTCGCCTTTGTTTTTGCTTTCGCTTTTGCTTTTGCCATAATATAATATAATATAAAATAAAATAAAAGCTAGGAGCCGAAGCCCCTAGCATTATAACTATGCACCCATTAAGGTACAGAAATTGTTAGCACCTTGAACAACTAAACATCGCTCAGTTAAGAAGTGCATTTCCATTGCATCCAAAGAAGATGTAGAAGCTCCAACTGAACCTGTAGTCCAAGTTTTGAAACGACGATCTTCAATACCAGCAGATCTGTAACGAACGTGTAAGAATGGACGTTTAAGGTTTTTACCTAAACCTTGGTCATATACAGACGAAACACCAGCAGGTACAAATACACCTACTTCAACGTCTACAGTTCCATTATTTAAACCACCTCTTGTTTGGTTATCATTTAAGTATTTCCAGTCAGTCTTATAGAAGTCGTAAGAACCTCTTCTGAAACCAGAGAAACCTAAGTTTAAAGCCATATCTTCAGAGTTATCGAACACTCCGTACGAAGTACCACTACCACCATAAGAGTTCATACCAGCTAACATGTCGTCTACATTCAACGCTTGCTCTCTATTTAAGAACATCATATACTCTTCAATAGCACCTTGCTTGTCAAATTCCTTAAGTATGTTATCAAACTCAGCATTTAAAGTTAAACTACCATTTGTAGCTGTTTCAGCCATGATACCTCTATCTTTGATAGCAGCGAAAAGACCTTCTGAACCTTTCAAGTTACCAGCTATACCCTCAACACCAGAAGAAGTTGCAGCTTTCTCAGACTCGATAAGAGCCATTTCACAGTAATCAGCAAATCTAGCTCTAGTGTCACCAGCAGCTTTCAAGTACCACATATAACCACTTTGACCTTCTTCTCCAGAAACTTCAACCCAACCAATTTGAGATGCATCAGAACCAGAAACTTCGTAAAGATCTTTCATGATGATCATTTGATTTGAGTGAGACTTGAAGTCAGGCTCTATAGATTGAGTTCTACCGTCAACACCTTTAACGTACTCAGAACCGAATACAAAGCCTGTAACAGCACCATCAATAAATACTATTCCACCAGATGTATCACAAGCAGCCTGCGTATAAGGTTTAACAGTTAAAGTAGTAGCACCAGCTGCAGTAACATAACACTTTAAAGTACCTTTATTTGCTTGGTTTAATAAAACCATGTCGCCAATGCGAACCGCATTAGTAGTATCAGTAGTTGTTATAACACCTGTACTTGCAACGATAGCACCAGCTATAGAAACATGTAATCTACCTTGCTCAGACCAAACTATTTGATCAGAAGCAGAAGCTTCCTCAGCCCCAACTCTTTCTAAGAAACCAGCTAAAGTTCTGTTACCAAAAATTTCAGCTTCCTTCTCCATTAAGTCTGGAAGATACTGTTGTGCCCAACCTTGGTTAGCTGTGTTCGCTAAGTCTAAGTAAGCGCTAGATACAGTTTGTTTTTGTTTGGAAGGTATTGCGCTGTATCCAGACGCATTAACTCCTTGATCGGTTAAAATTCCCATTTTTTCTAAATTTTAAATTAACGTTTATTTCTTATTTTGAATTTGAAGTCTTTAGATGAATCACCTAGAACTTTAAACTTAACTCCACCCACTTGCGCCTCGCCGTGAGTTTGTCTAGCTTCAGTATTAACGTTCTTACCTTGAGCTACAGCTCCTTTGATTGCATCTGCTTTTCCTTGCTCATAAAAATGTTGAGCTAAAGCGTCAGCGTTCATAGCTGCAAATAAGGATTTGTGATAACCCGCTGCGTCCTGTATAGTATTGTCTTCACCAACAAACTTGTTGACAAAATTACTTAAGTCGCTTTGAGTTTCTTTAACCTCGGTTTTATTCTTAACATTGTACCTAAACTTCTTGTCTCCGACATTGAAATCAAAACCTTTGAACTCTTCTCCGAATACAGTATCTGTACGTTGTCTGAATGCTTTTGTTGTAGCTTCTGTAGTTTCTTTTTGTACTGCAGAGTCTTTATTGTATCTATTAAAAAAATCTATAGCCTCCTGCTGCTCCGTCGATAGGTTGCTTCCAGCCTTGATCTCATTATAGTACTTATCTTTTTGTTTCTCTAAATGCTTCCTAGCGTTCGCTACTTCTTCTTTTAGAGCTATCTTCTTTCTCTTAATGTCTCTATCTGAATCTACATCTTCGTCAAACCCAAACTTTTCTTCTAACAGAAAGCTTCTTTCTTCTACAGATAAATGTGGTTTAGACTGCTTGTAGTATTCGTCTAGAGCATCTGTTGGGTCTAACTTGCTAACGTCAGTGTTTAATCTAACATAGTCGCTTATATCACCGCCAGTATCAGCCATGAAGTCAACTAGCTTTTGTATACCCTCAGGTAATGCTTTACCAGCTTCTTTAGCTTCTGCAATAACTTCTTCGACAGCTTCGGTTACAGCTTCTACTTTCTCTTCTACAACTTGATCAACTACTTCCTCTAGTACTGGTGCTTCTGCTTCTTGTACTTCTGCTTGCGGCTGTACTTCTTCTTGTTCTTCTGTGGGTCCGGTGTTTTCATCGCCTCCCACCACTCCTGTTGGGTCAGTTGTTGTTTCTTCAGTTTCACTTACTGGTGGTTTAGTTAAGTCTACTTTGTAGACTTCTGGCTCTTCGTTATTACTAGAACCTAGGTTTACTTTTGTTACGTTATCCATAATATAATTTTATAAAATAATTAGTGAAAGGTATTAAATTCCGAATTTACTCATACCAGCTCCACCTGTTAATACATCATTACCTGATGATTCAAACTTTTTAACGGTTTCACCTTGCTTTATTTGTTTTTGTGTTTCTAGTTTTTTATCTTCTCTTACATCCTTTCTATCATCTTCAGCTCCTTTAAGACCCATGCTTAGCTCGTACTCTAGCCTCATTAACTCTTTCTTAACTTCAGCTTCTCTTTCTAAGTACTGCATCTTAAGTTCGTTCTTAGTCTGTTCTAGCTGTGCTTCAGACTGAGTCTTAGCTTGGTTCTTTTGAACCTCTGCTTGAGCCGCTGCTGCTTGTGCTTGTTGATTAGCCTGTGATTGAGCTTGTATATTTTGCTGCTGCATCTGCTGATCTCTCTCAGCTTTCTTCTTACGTTTAACCTTTAGTAGTTGATTAGCTAACTTTATGTTTCTAACATCTCTAAGATCTATAGCGTCGTCTAGCTCTATGAGCCCTTGACCTAAAGCAACTTGTATATTGTTCTCTAACATCTGACGCTCTTCATCATCTGGCATTAACTCTATGAATATACCAAAGTCATATAAGTGTAAGTCTTTAATTTCCTCAAGCGTAGCTACGTTGTGAGAACCTATAGCTCTAATGAAAGCCTCTTTAGTAGGTGAATATTCTACAATGTCAGAAACTCTTAGTGAAAGCGACTCAGCTACCTCGGAAGTTAAGTACATCATTGACTGTAGTATATGTCTTGTAGCAGTGTTAGAGTTTGCTGCAGCCATTTTCTGTATACCAACTAAAGCATTTTTATCTGGAGTAGAACCATCTCTAGCTTCATTTAAACCAGTTACGTCTCTAATCATTTGCATATAGTAATTATACGTAGTTATCAAACTCTGTATCTTATTACCACCACTACCATTTTGTATTTGTTGTATAGGTACTTTCCCTGGGTTCATGTCCCCTTCAGAGGTAAATGATCTACCTATAACAGAACCTGTTTGGAAGAACATGTTTAAAGCTTCTTGTGGATTGTAGTTAGTTCCATTACCTAAATCCACTTCAGCTAAACCATCAGCGTCTAAGTAAACACCGTCAGGTACCATTCTGTTTAGTACTTGTTGTAACTTTAAGTGAGTTAACTGAATCATATCAGCAAACCCAGTTATTCTATTAACTAGTGATTGTATTCTACCGTCGTAAACTCTAGGAGCTACGATGTTGTAATTCATTTTAACTTTACCGAAGTCCGACTTAGATCGCATCATGTTACTAGCCATCTCCCACTTCAAAAGTTTGTTAGACCCCAAAACATAAACACCTTCATATAGGCATTCAACAACCTTATCTAATCTACTAAACTCACCGTCCATATCAGATGGTGGGTTAAACGTATCGTCTTTAGGTATAACCTTATCGGCGCCTGTTCCTGTCTTCTTTAGCTTATAAACATTGTTAGCGTGCGTCTTGTAATTGAAGTACAATACATCAACTTTATTTCTATCGTGATCAGTTCTAGTGTTCGTTATATCTCTAGGTCCTTCAACTAACTCTTCTATTTCAGACTCCGTTAGGTTAGGGAATTCTTTCACTAACTCGTTTATAGGAATCTGCTTAACTTCACCTACGTAGTACATGTCCTCAAAGTATGGTGAGTCAGTGTGGGAATAAACTAGGTTAGCTGGATCTACATATTCAACCTTAGCCCCATCGCTGTAATTAAATACAGTTTTAGTAGCACCTATACCTATAGTTACTAAATCATATATAGCTCTACGTTTTATAAGGTCGTAGTTACATCCCTCTAATAAAGTGTTTATTGCTTGCTCTTCAGCTATTTCCACAGACTGCTTGTAACTAAGTTGCATGTGTAATGCCAACTCTTCTTCAGTATCTGGCAATGATTCTTTTTTATTCTCATAAAGGTCTATACCCATCTGAGACTTTACGGTATCGTTATACTCTTTAGATCGCATGTCTCTAAGCATAGACTCCATGTACTCAGTTCTCTTACTAACACCGTAGTGGTCTTGAGAAAAAGCATTTATCTCGTAAGATCTCTGAGACATACCATTAACTACTATGTCTACAAACTTAGATATAATAGGTACAGGTTTCCAGTCTAGGTTTAAGTAGCTAAGGTCACCATTTATTGATAATTCGTTCTTATACTTTTCTATAGGCTGTTCACCTCTAGCGTATAATCTTAGTTTGTGAAAATTGTTATTGTTATCATGGTATCTATTGTTGATGCCATTGAACCATTCTGACTGAATAGCCTTAGCAACCCTCAGACCATAGTCTTGAGACATTTTTTCTAAATCGCTTACCGCTTGCGACGGAAAGTTTATAACAGACTCTGCCATATTACCGTTTAATTATTTTTGAGTTAAATCCATTGTTGCTGTATTTCGATACCATAATATTTAAAGGTTGCTTTTTGGTTTCAGGGTTTGGTCTATACATATGCCTATTACAAGCCATAATAGCTAGACCAGAACTTATAGACGCATCAAACTTAGTCCTTTTGTTTATATCAAACTTAGACCAATCGTTTAGAGTATCATTGAAGTATGTGGTACCATAAGTGCCATCCTCTTGCATTCCGACGTGGTCGTTTATATACATTTCAATAGCAGCAGCGTGAGCTTGTTTTATATCCTCACTAGAGTTTGGCATACCACCAACTTCCTTTTCAGCTACTGAAAGTTTATTCCATACCTTGTCAGGCCTGTTCATACTAAAACCTCTGTAACCTCTTCTACGTAAATAGTACAATAGACGAGGTTTATTATTCTCTGCGAGTATTGGCATCCCATAAAATACTAATGCCATTAGAACATCCTCAAAGAAGATCTCGGCAGTTTGAGGTCTAGCTAAGTACTGTAAGAAAAATGTATTAGCTGGAGCATCTTCCATACTGAACTTTGTTAGTCCGTGTAAAGCTCCTTTAGACCCTTTACCGTCCACAGTCCCACTAATGTCGTAGCTATCACAGCCAAATGCACCAACGTGTTCGTTACCAGGGTACTTGATACCGTTCTTTAATATTACATTATTCTGCATATTAGCATTAGGTACCCAGCTAATATCAAATCTACCATTAGGGTCTGGGTTGAAAGTAACCTTAGTATCTTTAACACCGTTCTGCCACTGAAAGTTACCTCTAGTAACTACAGAGGAATTCCTATTACCTTCGTTATAATCTATCTGTTCGTATATCTTTATAAGGTTGAATAGACTTTGCTTTGTTTCATCTCTAAATGCATGCTCTTCAGTTCTTGGGAATTGTCGATAGAATTCATTTAAAGCATCTTGATCTTCTCTAAGACCTTCGACTTCGTTCTCCCAATTATCAATCACACCATATTCTATCTCATCACCTCTAGGGTCTAATACAGTTGTCTCTGGATTACTAAATACTGGCATACCATGTTGATCTATGAAGCCTTCGTAGTTCCATTCCATTGGGACAAATAAAGAATAAAGTCCCGACTTAGTTTGACCGTTTTTATTTCTTTTATTTACGTCAGAGTCTTTATACAGGTCTTTAAAATTTTGCCCACCCTTATCTAGCGCATTAGAGGTTGAGCCCATTAAACATTTACCTATAATCCTACTACCTAAACGTAAGCAAGTTTTTGTTACTCTCCAATTATTTTTTATATTATCCGGTCTCTCCCATTTACCGCTTTCATCATGTACAAGTAAAGCTAGCTTCTCCCCATCATAACTGTTATCACCAGTGTTTTTCCAGTCAATGGTAGTGTCTAGACCTTGTATATCATCCATTTCTTCGCGCTCCCTCATCTTTCTACGCGTGAACTTCTTAGCAGGAACTCTATATGCTAGTTCTGATTTTGGACGGTCCATACCATCTTGAATCGGCTTAAAAAAGAAAGGGTAGTTAAAACTTATGGGCACCACCTTGTCTGTAAACATCTTCTTGGCATCACCACCAGACTTTGATAAGATCCCAAATCTACTATCACTTGCTAGAGTGGCTAAATTAACGGTTTCAGCCGAGCTCATAAAGGAAAAACCTGAACGACGGTTCTTAAGATAACACATACCGTAGCAGCGTTTATCAGCCTTGCAAGCTTCCCAGAACAAAAAGAATAGCCTGTTAGCCTCTCTAAAGTCTGGAGCTCCAACATCTATCTTACTCCACTGAAGGTACATATAATAAGAGCCAGTTAAATAAGTAGGCTTACCATTGTTCATGAACCAAAAACCGTTATCCCTTCTGTTGAACTCTTCATCTATATATGCGTAATGCTCTTCTTTAAAACTCTCGGGTTGGTTCTGCCAATCGAATACTGTTTTTATTTTCTTTATTATAGGGTTCTCTTCAAACTTCTCCCACTTCTGCTCGGACTTATTTTTGCTTCGTGAATAAATAGACTTAGGCGCTAAAGGCAGAGCTACTTTTAAGCCCTGTATTTCTAGCACCTCACCTATCTGACCAGTCTTAGATATTACAACGAAGTCATGCTCTTTGTTGTAGCCATGCTTCCAACCTTTAGACTTGTTTAACCTATTTAAAGTATTTAACCTTACTGGTTCTATTGTTTTTACTAAGCTCTGATTGTATTTCATTTAGATCTTCCTTCTGCGAAACCTTTAAAACTCGCTTTGTTTTCTGAGACTTTCTTATCTCCTAGCATTTCTTCTTCTTCTTGTATTCTATTAAGAATTTCGAACGCATCGAATATA
>TARA_R110000744_G_scaffold90507_7_pt1 | contig 10214 bp, 13 predicted proteins | sample TARA_R110000744 | Tara Oceans TARA_R110000744 (sample SAMEA4398083) | marine metagenome | biome: Polar Biome; feature: [DCM] deep chlorophyll maximum layer (ENVO:01000326); material: water (ENVO:00002006), including particulate matter (ENVO:01000060) such as... | depth 36 m | reverse complement strand
CACAGCAGAATGGTTAAATTACAAAGAAAATAGCGACAGATTTAAACAAATTTACATTCCATTTAATTCTGAATATATAACTCAAAAAAAAGAGGAAAAAATATATGACGCTTTGTATTGGGGTGGCTTGCACAATATTGATCACAAAGATATTATAGATGTTATTGGGAAATACAAGTATAACTTTTTATCTGTATCGCCTGAAACTTGGTCATTATGGCAGTCAGAAGATCGCTGGGCCGGCCACACCGGCCCTTATCCTCATATAAGAGAATATGCTTCATATATTACTCAAATTAATCTAAAAAGAACATTAATGTGGGAACTGTTAAGGAAAACAAAAGTAAATGTTATGACAAATTTGCTTTATACAGATCAAAAGATAAACGGAAATATAAAAACCCATGATGAATGGGAAAAAAATAAAGCCTTTTCACACTTGGATAGATTTATCATGCCCCAAATAAAAACTAGGCCAATAGAGACGGCCGTTAACAAATGCCTCATGGTAGTAAAAAAAGACCCATGGAATATCCAAGAGCACTTCTTCGAGCCGGGAAAGGAATTTATTTATTACGAAGACAAAAAAGAGTTGCATTCTATCTTAGAAGATGTTAAAATTAATTGGAAAAACTATGAGCAAATAGTTGAAAATGCTTTTAATAAAGCAATAAACAATTATACAACAAAACATTTTGTGGAAGAACTTAAAAAGGAATGCATATGAAGGAAAGAAAATACTTACCAACTCTTTCGGAACTAATCGACAGGCTATCAATTGCACAACTTAAAGAAGTATTTATCTCGGACCATAAGGAAGAATACTCAGAGGAGATAAGTGACATTGTGCATGACATTCAGGTCTGCATAGAAGAAAATAAAGGGCAAATAACTGCTGAAACTATTCGCGCAATTGTGGTATTATCACAGATGAATTTGCACATTTGGCACAATGAATCAAATTATAGAAAAGGCATTAAAGACGGCAATAATCTAGAGCTTACTCACGGGCTAAACGGTATTAGAAATACTGCCAAGAATAAGATTCAAGAAGTTGTCGGCGGAAGAAAGGATTATAAAATCGACTGTCTAGCAGCAGATTTTAAAGACTGGGAAATTAGTTGGAATGATAATTCGTGATGTAAAAATTATAGACTCAGATGTCTATACTGACTATAGGGGCGATCTCTGGACTCTATGGAAATCAGGCGATCACAACTTAGAGTTTAATCACGATAAGGTCTCAACAAGCAGAAAAAATGTTTTACGAGGCATCCATGGAGATTGCAAATCACACAAATTAATAACCTGCCTTCAAGGGGAAATGTATTTTGTTGTCGTTGACAATAGACCGTCTTCTAAAACATATAAAAAATGGGATTGGATAATATTAGATGATAAAACTAGAAAGCAGGTGTTAGTTCCTCCGGGTGTTGGCAATGGCTTCTTAGTTTTATCAGACAGTTCTGTATTCCATTATAAGTGGTCTTATAAAGGGGAGTACCCAGACGTAGATCAGCAGTTTACAATAAAGTGGAATGACAAAGATATTAACATAAATTGGCCAATAGATAATCCAATTTTACAACTAAGAGATAAAAATGTTAGTTAAAGTACCCGATAACTTAAATAAAGTTAGAAAAATTTCAATTACTCCTGAAGAATTAATTCAATTTGAGGAGGAAGTGGCATCTGAATATGAAGACGGAAAAATCAGAGGCCCAATCCATCTTTCGAAAAACAATGAACACCAATTGATAGAGATATTTTCTTATATTGGTCAAGAGGATTGGGTTTTCGTACCTTGGAGAAATCATTATCATGCAATATTGCACGGCGTAGACAAAGATTATTTAGTTAATTCAATCAGACAAGGGCTTAGTATGGGCACAAACAGTGTTAAGCCAAATTTCTACTCTTCCTCTATTGTTGGTGGTATAATCCCGATAGCTTTAGGTACTGCAAAGGCCCTTCAAATGAAAAATTCTTCTTCGAAAGTTTGGTGTTTTGTGGGAGATATGACATTTGAAACTGGTGTGTTTCACGAGGCTTACAAATATGCAAAGAATTTTGATTTACCTATCGTATGGGTTTTAGAAGATAATGATATGAGCGTCCACACACCTACCGATATGGCTTGGGGTTCAAAACAAGCAATTCCGGATGATATAATATACTATAAGTATGAAATGGGATATCCACATCACGGAACTGGCAAATGGGTTAATTTTTAATTAATGGAGAAATGATGAAGTACAAAGACGAATTGATTAGATCTATGGATTGGCTTGGTTCTAAGGAAGATATTGTATTCTTGGGCCAAGCATGTAAGGTGAGCGGCCATTCTATATCTAGCACCTTGGTTAATACGCCACAAGAAAAAAGAATTGAACTACCAGTCTTCGAGGAAACGCAACTTGGTATGTGTACAGGGATGGCAATGGAAGGTTTTGTTCCCGTTACCATGTATCCACGCTTTGATTTTTTCATTCTAGCTTGTAATCAACTTGTCAATCATCTTGATAAATTACAGCTAATGTCGAATGGCAATATGAAATCAAGAGTTATAATCCGAGTTTCCGTTGGCGCCAAAAATCCATTTGATGCCGGCCCCCAACACACACAAAACCACACTGAAGCGTTTAGAAAAATGCTAACCAATGTTAATGTTGTCGAGCTTCTAGAGCCAGAGCAGATTTTCCCAGAGTTCAAAAAAGCATATGAAAGGGAAGATGGTAAACCAACTCTCTTTGTAGAGCATGGGGAATTCTATGTCACAAAGTAATTTTTCGTGGTCTCTGATTAATGACAATATAACAGAGTCTGATAAAGAAATCCTTGCAGATTTTATTTTAAATACCAACCGTTTTACAAACGGCCCAAAGGTTAAACAATTCGAACAGGTTTGGTCAGAATGGCTTGGGGTAAAATACAGTGTGATGGTTGGCTCTGGCGCTGCATCAAATTATATTACAACTTCAATCGTGCGAGAGTTGAAGGGTCAAACAGGAGAGATAATTGTACCACCAATCGGATGGGTTTCTGATATTTCCTCAGTAATCAACACAGGCTTTTTACCAGTCTTCGTTGATGTAGAGTTACAGTCAATGGCAATTGCGGCGCAGAATATAGAGAAAGCTATCAATAAAAACACAAAGGCCATTGTGTTAGTTCATGCTCTAGGCTTTAACGGCATAAACGATGAGTTGATTAAGCTAGCTAAAAAGTACGATTTGCTTTTAATCGAAGATTGTTGTGAATCTCACGGTGCAACATATAAAGACAAGAAGGTTGGATCTTATGGAGATATGTCTTGTTTTTCTTTTTACTTTGGTCACCATATGACAACCATCGAAGGTGGAATGCTTTGCACAAATAACAAAGAAATATACGAACTTGCTAGGATGTTTAGGTCTCACGGTATGACAAGAGAGGCATCACAAGAGACCCACGATAAGTACGCAAAACCGGACGTAAACCCTCTGTTTACTTTTGCTGTCCCCGGATACAATATGAGATCTGGAGAAATCAACGCAGTATTAGGTTTGGAACAGATTAAAAGATTAGATTATAATATCCAAAAAAGACAAGAAAATTTTAATATTTGGTTGACAAACCTAGACAGTTCGTTATATTATATTGGATATGATGTAGAGGGTAGCAGCAATTATGCTCTTCCATTGATACTGAATAAAGATAACGACAGAATGCAACAAGTTTGCAACCTTCTGGAAGAAGAAAGGGTAGAATACAGACTAGGGACTGCTGGCGGGGGAAACCAAGCTAGGCAGCCATATTTGGAAAGGTATGGATACAAAGTTGTAGGATCCTTAGAGACCTCCGATTATATCCATGATTATGGTCTCTATATTGGTAATCACCCGGAGCTTTCTGAAAAACAAATAATTGATCTTTGCAGGAGGCTGAATAATGTTTAAAAATCAAAATATACTGGTAACTGGAGGCGCAGGAATGATCGGCAGGGAGTTAGTTAAATTACTACTTGATCGAGGCGCAAATGTAACTGTCGCAGATATTAGCAATAAAATCAACATTCAAGATGTTGAATATTGTCAAGTAGATTTGAGATATTTCGATCAATGTATTGAAATTTGCAAAAATAAGGATTATATTTTTAATCTTGTGGGAATCAAAGGTTCTCCTAAAATGTGCGCAGAACAACCAGCAGACTTTATGGTTCCGATGCTTCAGTTCAATACTAATATGATGGAAGCCGCAATGAAATCCGGAACTAAGTGGTATTTGTATACAAGTTCTGTTGGTGTATATCATCCTGCTGAAGTATTCAAAGAAGATGATGTATGGGAAACATTCCCCTCTCAAAACGATAGATTCGCTGGCTGGGCAAAGAGAATTGGAGAGCTACAAGCAGAATCTTACGCCATTCAATATGGAAATAAAAATATATCTATCGTGAGGCCGGCCAACGTTTATGGCAACTATGATAACTTTGATCCAAGAAACGCCATGGTTATCCCTTCTTTAATTAGAAAGGGATTTGAGGAGGAACAGCTAGAGGTATGGGGAGATGGCTCCGCAATCAGAGATTTTATACATGCTAGAGATGTTGCAACGGGAATGATTCACACAGTAGAAAATAAAATCACAGAACCAATTAACTTGGGAAGTGGAAATGGAATAGCTATTAAAGAAATAGCCGAGGTAATATCAAATCGGTTCGGAAAGAAAATTAAATGGCTTACAGATAAGCCCACAGGCGATGTCCGCCGAGTGCTTGATATGACCCGGGCCCGCAACTATGGCTTCGAAACATCAACAACAATAAAAGATGGCATTGAAGAAACTATCGAATGGTTCTTAAAAAATAAAGATATCATAGATAAAAGATTCAATGCATTCAAAAAATAAACCAAGAAAAGTAGGGGAGAATATGTCTAATTTTTATGAAGGAAAAAATGTAGCAGTGGCCGGCGGAAGTGGGTTCATCGGAACACACTATATTAAAGAATTGTTAAAAAGGGGCGCCAATGTTACAACACATACACACAATCAGCCACTGCAATTACAGGATGATGGAGTAAAAATAATTAGTAGCTTAGATTTGGAGAAGTTAGAAGATTGCTATAAATTGGCGGAAGGTGCTGACTATATTGTCCATTCTGCGGGTAGAATCTGTCATCCAGCTAGTGTACCAACAGATATCGAAGTATCAATTCAGAATATCAAAGTTACTGGAAATTTGCTGCAAGCTTCCCACAAATCCGGAGTAAAGGGTTTTTTAGATTTGAATAGTTCGACTGGATACCCAGACATTAGAAGACCGCTCAAGGAGGAAGAATTTTGGGTTGGAGAGCCACACTCAAAGTATTTCGGGTATGGTTGGATGCGTAGGTACCGGGAAAAGCTTATGGAGCATGTGTCTAAGTTCTCTGAAATGAAGATCGGCCTTGCTAGGGGTACTGCTATCTACGGACCAAACGATAATTTCGATCTGAAGACTTGTCACGTAGTGCCAGCATTAATTAGACGAGCTTTAAGCGGAGAAAACCCCTTTGAAGTGTGGGGAAGCCCGGATGTTGTGAGGGACTTTCTTTACGTAGAAGATGTTGTTAATGCGGCGCTATTGGTTTTGGAGAAGGGAAATTCTATGGAGGCCTACAATGTTGGTTCCGGAGAAGCCGTCACTGTTGGGAATATTGTTGATGCTGTTCTTAAAGCAACGGGAAAACAACCGGAAGTTTACTATGATAGCTCTAAACCAACAACTATTCCCTTTCGTATGGTTAGCACTGAAAAGCTTGAAAACGAACTGGGGTTTAAAAAGAAATATACTTTTGAAGAAGGTATAGCTAAGACAGTTAAGTGGTATGAAGAGAGTCAAAAAAATGGCTAGCCTAAGTAAAAAACAATTAGATTTTTATGAGCAAAATGGTTTTTTAAAAATTGAAAATGTCTTCAAAGAGGGAGAGATCAAAGCATTAAGGAAGGACCTTGACGACTTTTCTAATGGACACTATACTAGCAAAGTAGACTCACATTATTACGGATATATCCAAAAAATACACACTGGCAAAAAATTGTGTGACATAGGGGATACTCTTTTAAATCATAGGTCAATTCCTATTGGAAGTGTTGCTTTTTATTGTAAGCCAAATAATCCTTTAGAGCATGGATCTACTTGGCATCAAGACAATTATGCTGGAAAAACCCCAAACGGCAATAACTACTTAACATTAACAGTAGCATTAGATGATGCTGACTCGGACAATGGATCTCTTATGGTTATTCCCGGCAGTCACGAGTGGGGAGAATTACCTTGCAATCCAAAAGAAAACTTTTCTAGAGATATTCAAGGTCGCCTTTATGCTTCGGCTCCAACAGGAAACAATGTAGAACTGCCAAATAATTGTCAAGAGTTACAACTTGAATATAAGGCTGGTGATGTCTTGGCATTGGGCGGCTTGTTGGTCCATGGGGCAAAAAAGAATGAACATAAAAGTAGATGGAGAAGATCCATTTATTTAATTTATATAAAAGACGGAGAACCGTTTTGGCCCGGTTGGACATCTAAGAGATGTTTGTTGGAGAGACATGATTCACCAAATTGTAAATAAGGCGTAAAATGAAAAGGGCAGTTATTACAGGAATTACAGGTATGGTCGGCTCTCATTTGGCCGACTATTTGATTGAGAACACAGATTGGGAAATCTATGGCTTAATTCGCTGGAACGACAAGATGGATAACATAGAGCACCTTATGCCTATGATAAACAACAAAGAAAGAATCCACCTTTTAAATGCCGATATTAATGACTTAGCATCTCTATTATCCTGCTTCAAGGAAGCCAATCCTGATTATGTTTTTCATTTAGCTGCACAAAGCTATCCAAAAACAAGCTTTTCTGCTCCTCTTGAGACTCTTGAGACCAACATACTTGGGACTGCAAAAGTTTTAGAAGCAATTAGGGTACTAGGCCAAGACCCGGTTATACATGTATGTGCTTCCTCCGAAGTGTTTGGCAGGGTTCCAAAAGAATTTTTGCCTATTCACGAGGATATCACCTTTCACCCTGCTTCTCCGTATGCCATCTCAAAGGTTGGAACAGATTTAGTTGGTAGATTTTATGGGGAAGCTTATGGGATGACTGTCATGACAACCAGAATGTTCACTCATACTGGCCCAAGAAGGGGCGATGTTTTTGCAGAATCTACATTTGCAAAGCAGATAGCTATGATCGAAGCGGGTTTAATACCTCCTGTTATAAAAGTTGGAAATTTAGATTCACTTAGAACATGGTCTGATGTGAGAGACGCTGTAAGTGCTTATTATCTTTTAGTAACCAAAGACCCTCAAGCCGGCGAATACTATAATATTGGCGGATCTTATACGTGTACAATTAGAGAAATGTTAGATTATTTGATATCTATTTCCACCACAAAGGACATCAAGATCGAGGTTGATCCCGACCGTCTTCGCCCAATCGATGCGGATTTACAAATTCCGGATGTATCTAAATTTAAAAAGCATACGGGTTGGGAGCCTAAGATTCCATTTGAGAAAACAATGCAAGATCTTTTGGGATATTGGAGAGATCAGGTAAAGACAGGTAGGCGGTTTTTGACTAGATGAAGGTTTTAGTTATTGGAGAAAGTTGTAATGACGTATTCCACTACGGGGATTGTAGCCGGCTCTGCCCCGATGCACCGGTCCCGGTGTTCAAACTAATTAACTCAATTAAAACTTGGGGAATGGCCAAGAATGTTGAAAGGAATTTAACCTCATTAGGTGCTAAGGTTGATCTCTTAACCAATAATAACTTCCGGAAAATTACAAAAACTAGATATATGGACAATAGAACAAATCACATGTTCTTGAGGGTAGACGAGAATGACAATATGTACGGAACCTTTCCAGAACAAGAATTGGATGAAGTTGATTTTTCCGAGTATGATGCCGTAGTAGTATCTGATTACAATAAGGGCTATCTATCGAATGATATATTAGAAAAAATATCTCATAAACATGAGGTGACTTTAATAGATACTAAGAGAAAATTAGGAAGTTGGGCAGAGGATTTCTCTTTTATAAAATTAAACCACAAAGAGTATGAAAACAATCGTTCGGTTCTAAACGAGAAATTAAGAAGCAAAATTATTTTAACAAAGGGTAGCTATGGATCTGAATATCAAAACAATATTTACACAGTCCCTACTGTTGAAGTCAAAGATACCTCCGGAGCCGGCGATACATTTATTTCAGGCTTATGTTATGAATATACTAGAACAAAAGACATAATAGATGCAATTAAGTTCGCAAATCAATGTGCTACAAAGGTTGTGCAGAGAAGAGGCGTTAGCATTATATGAAAAAGGTTTTCACCAATGGGTGTTTTGATGTTTTGCATCGAGGCCACTTTGAACTATTGAAGTATTGCAAATCATTAGGGCACGTTATCGTTGGTTTAAATAGTGACTCCAGTATAAAGAAGCTAAAGGGCGATGCTCGGCCTATATTCTCACAAGAGGATAGGATTTTCATGCTTAAATCTTGTAAGTTTGTCGACGAGGTATATATATTTGATGAAGATACCCCTTATAACTTAATTAAAGACAAAAAGCCTGATATAATAGTTAAAGGCGGAGATTATACAACCGACACTGTTGTCGGAAATGATCTGTGCGAAGTAAAGATATTTAAATATATCGATGGATATTCCACAACCAACACCTTAAATAAGATATGAAATACGTTTTTGATTTAGATGGAACAATTTGCGACAAAGACAAGAATGATGATTATGATAAGTCATATCCATTTTTGGAAAGAATAAGAAAGGTAAATAAACTATATGATGAAGGAAATTATATAGTTTTTCACACTGCTAGAGGCATGGGTAGGAATGATAATAGCGCCCCGAAGGCCATTCAACAATTTTATGCTCTAACAGCAGAGCAATTGAGTACATGGGGCGTGAAATATCATCAACTAATCTTGGGAAAACCAAGCGGCGACATGTATATAGATGATAAGGGGGTTAAAGATGGAGACTTCTTTGCCAATTAAATACGTCCCCAAAGGTTGGGGCTTTGAGAAGTGGATAGTGAACTGTGAAGAATATTGCGGAAAACTACTTTACTTTGCCAAAGACAAAAGGTGCTCATGGCACTATCATGAGCTAAAAGATGAAGTGTTCTTCATCCAATCCGGAAAAGTTTTAGTTAAATATTCCGACAGCGACGATATCACAACCGCAAAAGAAAAAATACTCTCTAGAGGGGACAATTTCCATGTATATAGGGGTTTGCGACATCAAATGATCGCCCTAGAGGATACAGAATTGTTTGAATTTTCAACACAACATTTTGACAGCGATAGTCACAGAATCCACAAGGGTGATTAGATGAAATTAGTTGTGGTAACAGGGTGTTTGGGCTTTATAGGCTCTCATGTTGTAAACAAGTGCTTAGGAATGGGCTGGAGGGTATATGGCATTGATAACCAGACGTATGCTTCAAATCCAAGCCTAATCAAAACGTTTAAATCACATTATAAAGATAAATTTACTTACATTAATGAAGATATCGCTGATTTAAAGTACTTACCAGACTGCGATTATGTCATTAATACTGCCGCAGAGACCCATGTTGGGAACAGTATCATTGATAGTAAGGCATTTCTTAGAACAAATATTGATGGCGTCCAAAATTTATTAGAATTAATCAAAGCAAAACCCGCTAATGTTGCCAGTCGGCCAGTCTTATTCCACTTTAGCACAGACGAAGTATACGGAGATATAGCTGACGGGGAACATACAGAAGACGACCCCCTAAATCCAAGCAATCCTTATTCAGCTTCGAAGGCCGCAGGGGATATACTCATCAAGGCATGGGCAAGAACATACGGAATAGAGTATTTTATTCTCCGTCCAGCCAACAATTACGGAACATACCAATATCCAGAGAAATTGCTCCCTTTGGCAGTAAAACTTTTAATGCGAGATAAAAAGATTAGACTTCACGATGAGGGTACCCCTATAAGAAGCTGGTTACATGCCGAGGACACCGCAAATGCGGTCATAAGTATCATAATTAATGGGAAAATTAACGAGATTTACAATGTTTCCGGCGGATTCGAGCAGCAAAATGTAGAAACAATCAGAGAAATCATCAAAGCTTTCCATGGAACCGACGAAAACTGGGAGCAACACGTTGATTTGGGTCACAAAAGACCC
>TARA_R110000744_G_scaffold74495_3_pt1 | contig 10233 bp, 10 predicted proteins | sample TARA_R110000744 | Tara Oceans TARA_R110000744 (sample SAMEA4398083) | marine metagenome | biome: Polar Biome; feature: [DCM] deep chlorophyll maximum layer (ENVO:01000326); material: water (ENVO:00002006), including particulate matter (ENVO:01000060) such as... | depth 36 m | reverse complement strand
AATCCCTACTAAGAATCCACCCAACATGACCATGTGTAAGACCGGCAACGCCCAATTTTAATGCACTATCTTGAGCGATACTATTATTTATGGACAGTATTAATATTAGGGTTGCTAAAAATTGTTTCATAAGAAGGTTTTTTAAATTTTAAATAGAATCTTCAATTGTGTTATGTTCTATAAGATTAGTACTTATGGTAAAGTGAAATTTACTGCCTTTTTGTTCTTCAGACTCCACCCATATTTGACCTTGGTGGTGATCGATAATTTTTTTACTACCGTAAAGTCCGATACCTGAGCCTTCAAATTTTGCATGGTTATGTAATTTGTGAAAGGCGTTAAAGATATTGTCTTGTTGATTTTTAGCGATGCCTATGCCATTATCTTCGACACTAAATTGAAAAAAGCTAGGTACTTTTACAGAACGAATTGTAATACGAGGAATTTTATTCGATGATTTAAATTTTAGGGCATTATGAATTAAATTTTGGAATAACATTCTAAGGTCATTGGATTTGCCGATTAAAACTGGCATCTCTTCCACAATTATTTCGGCATTACTTTCTTTTATTTTTTCTGATAAATCGTCGAGTACAACATTAATAACTTCATTGATGTCTATGGTCTCCATTTCACTGGAACCGCCGATTTCCGCATATTTTAATAAGCCTTGAACCAAGTTTGTCAATCTTGCAGAGCTACCATTTAAATGTTTTAAAAAGCTATCAAAATTTGTGTAATCAGCTAATAAATGTTGATATTGTAATTCTTTGGCAATAATATTTATATTATTTAAAGGACTTTTTAAATCGTGTGTTACAATAAAAGTGAATTCCTCAATATGTTTATTCTTTAATTTTAATTCATTATTTAATACCGCCAGTTCCTTATTTTGATTTTTTAAATCGATCTGTGCTTTTTTAAGATTTATTTCACTTTCTTTCAATGCTTTATTGTTTAGTTCTAAAGCGGTAGTATATGTTCTGGTTTTAGTTTCATCATACATTCGAAATATTAGCGAGAGCCAACCTAAGCAAGCTATAAATACAAGTATTTCATCGTAAGGAATTTCAACAACACCTAATAAAGGTCCGTAAATCTGAATATAAACAGTTGGTATTATAAATGCTAGAATATCATAGGTGATAATGATAATTCTCATTTTCGGATTATTCCGAAACCCTATGAATGCCAAAAATGCCATAGTAGCAAAACCTACTGCCTGACCAAAAAATCCACCAATTAGAAAAATGAGTAACATAAATATCGTCGGCGGATAGAATGTCATGTATAATCTGGTGGCATGATTGTATTTTAATCGATTCAAAAGAAATCCTATTCCAAAGCCCATGGCAATGACCGATGCAATTATTTGTTCTAAACTAGAATAATTGAAGAAAGTGTCAATAAGTACTATAATTGAGCAAATCAAAGAAATAAAGGTTATTGTACCAAAATTTTCTAGTAGTTTGCCTTTTTCAAGGAGTTTACATGTTGGTTTTGTATTGGTTATGGACAAGTTGTTCAAATTATAATATTAGAAGTAAAACATCAATCCTCATAAGTTTACCATTTAAGAAAAACTTAACTGCTCGTTCACCAAATTTCTATTTTCAGTTATAAAATATATGGAGGAGGGGAATTTATATTAGCGTCATATTTTACCTAAATATAAGAAAGTAGCCGTTTAAAAAACCAAAAAGGCGCCTTTATTTGGCGCCTTTTTCACACAATAGTTTTCTCTAATTTTTTATGAAGTCTACAAAATAGCTAATTACTCATTGGTACTTCTATAACCAATACTTTAGCAGCGCTATTCGTACTTAGGGTAAATGAGTCAGTTTCCCAAATTCCATAACCATCTCGTTTATTTAATACTTGGTCATTCACAACGATTTCACCGTGTAATACAAAAATATATACGCCATTTCCTTCTTTTTTTATAGAATACGAATCCATTTTTCCAGGCTCATATTCTCCTAAATGAAACCATGCGTCTTGGTGAATCCAAACGCCATTATCATCTTCATTTGGAGAGAGAATTTGATATAGACTATTTTTGGTTTCTATATTTTTTATAGAAATTTGATCGTAACGAGGGGTTACATCTCTTTTATTCGGAATTACCCAAATTTGTAGAAATTTAACCAGTTCATTTTTATTCTTGTTATACTCACTATGTGAGACTCCTGTACCAGCGCTCATTACCTGAACATCACCTGATTTTATAACTGTAGAATTCCCCATATCGTCCATATGTTGAAGATCACCTTCTAGTGGTATGGATATTATTTCCATATTACTGTGAGGGTGAGTTCCAAATCCACGGCCTGCAGCAACCATATCATCATTTAATACCCGTAATACCCCAAAATTCATGCGCTCGGGGTTATGATAGTTAGCAAAACTAAAGCTATGATATGAATTTAACCATCCATGATCAGCATGTCCTCTGGTGTCTGATTTATGTAAAATTGTTTTCATTTTTAATCTTTTTGAGATACAAAATTAGTCGTTTTTTTGTTTCTAGTTGCGCAAGTACTATATCAGTGAAAATTAGTCATGATAATTTTTAGAAGTAGGGTTTATCGCAGTTGGATTGTTTCTTGATAAAAGACGTGACCGACATAATATAAAAACGGGAAAAACGTTATACACAAAAATTCCCTTCTTACATGAAATCTATTGCTTTACTATATTTAATATTTTCAATTCCATCTATATATGCTCAAAGTAGTGCTGATGCCGTTAAACATTTAGGGGCAGGTATTGTCATTGGCGGAGTTGGAGGATATGCTGCGAATAAGATATCGAATAGTCAACGAGGCTGGACCTGGGCCGGTGCTGTGGGAAGTAGCTTAGCTGCAGGATTAGCAAAAGAGGCTTTTTATGATAAACCAAAGGGTGCCAATTGGGAAACAAGAGATGTAGTTTTTACTACCCTAGGTGGTGTGGTTTCAGCTTTAGTATTAGAAGTATTTACAGGTAATGATGGTAATAGAAGAGGAAGAAGTGGTAATGGAAAAAAATGTGGTTGCTTGGTAGCTAAATTAGATTTTGATCAAGAATTAGATTTGCCAATATTTGTTGAAAATGGAACGGGAGATATTACTTCAGAATTACAGGCTACTTATTTTTTAAAGTAGGCTTATAGCAGTCCCTTTGCCTTTATCTCTAAATATTTATTTATTGTGTTAATGGTTAATTCTTCTGGCTTAGTGAGAATGGTTTGTATACCGTATTTCTGTAATTCTTTTTGTATTAATTTTTTATCCAAAGCAAATTTTTCGGCAATGGTTTTATGATAGATGGTTTGTAGGTTTTCGGCATCCGTAGAAATTAATTCTATTAATTCTGAATTTTCAAAAAATATAACTACCAATACATGTTTTTTAGAGAGTGCCAGTAAATATGGTAGTTGTCTTTTAAGGGCGGAGATGTGCTCAAAATTGGTATAAAAAAGTAAAAGGCTTCGATGGTTTATTTTTCGTTTCACATGAGCATAAAGTAAACCAAAATCAGCATCAGTGTAATCATTACCAATACTGTATAACTTTTCCATTATAGTGTTCAAGTGCGTTATTTTTTGAACTGCCGAAACATAACTTTCTAAGTTTTTAGAGAAAGCAATTAATCCAGTTTTATCGTTTCTTTTTAAGGCAACATTTGAGAATGCTAAAGCGCTATTTATAGCATAATCCAATAATTTTAGACCATTAAAGGGCATTTTCATAACTCTTCCTGTATCAATAATTGAATAAACAGGTTGCGACTTTTCATCTTGGTATTGATTAACCATTAATTGGTTAGATTTTGCAGTAGCTTTCCAGTTGAGGGAACGAATATCATCACCTTGAACATATTCTTTTATTTGTTCAAATTCTTGGGTATGTCCAATTTTAGGTATTTTTTTTAAGCCAATTTGAGACAACCGATTGCTTATGGCCAAAAAATCATATTGTTGCATTTGAATTATAGATGGGTATACAGGAACCATTTGGTTTTTTTGAAAAACAAAGCGCCTTTTGATAATTCGTAAAGGAGATGAGCAGAAAATATTCAGATTTCCAAATACATATTCACCGCGCTCTACTGGTCTTACTTTATAATTAAATTCATTTTTTTGTCCTTTGAAAATAATCGTTTTATATTCAAAATCTCTTTTTTGAAATTGAATGGGTAACTCATCTATAATTGTTAAAAAGGTTTTAAAAGGATAAAAGGTTTCGAATCGAATTTCGATAGAATTAAAATCACTGTTAGATAACTTTTTTGGGAGTTCTCTTTGAGCAGAAATACCTTTTGAGTTTGCAAACAAGAGAAATATATCAAAAAGAAAAAAAGCAATTAATAAAAGCAGAAGTACCCAAGAAATAGGGTAGATTACTTTGAACCAAAACGATAATATAAAACTAGCGCAAAGCACAGCTAAGTATTTAAAAAAGGTATTATTAATATATAATGATTTTAAAAACTGCATTTACCTAGGTATTTCAACACTTTCCATAATCATTTTCACTACGCTTTCAGTTGTTATTCCTTCCATTTCACGCTCAGGAGTTAAGATTACTCTATGGTTTAAGATAGGGACCATGGATTTTTTTACATCTTCAGGAGTTACAAAATCACGTCCGTTTAATGCAGCAAAAGCTTTTGCGCTATTTAAGGCAGCAATAGAAGCTCTTGGAGACCCGCCTAAATAAAGATGCGGATGATTTCGTGTTTTATTTATAACCTCTGCGATATATTTAAAGATTTTTTCTTCGACAATAATTTCTTGAATTTGTTTTTTAAATCGAAGTAATTCTTTAGGTGTTAAAACGCCTTTAATTTCTTTTTGAGGCAAATCGCCTTTGCGCTCATGATGCGTTTTTAAAATAAGTATTTCTTCTTCTAGATTAGGATATTCTACTTTAATTTTAAAAATAAAACGGTCAAGTTGAGCTTCTGGTAGGGCATAGGTGCCTTCTTGTTCAATTGGGTTTTGAGTTGCTAAAACCATAAAAGGGACATCCATAGGGTAGGTTGTACCGTCCATGGTTACCTGCCGTTCTTCCATAGTTTCAAACATGGCTGCTTGTGTTTTGGCAGGAGCACGATTAATTTCATCAATTAAAATAATATTAGAAAATATGGGTCCTTTTTTGAATTCGAACTCTGTAGTTTTTGCATTAAAAACTGAGGTTCCAAGAATGTCACTAGGCATTAAGTCTGGTGTAAACTGAATTCTACTAAAATCTGTTTTTAAGGTTTTTGCAAATAATTTAGCCGTAATGGTCTTTGCTATACCAGGTACGCCCTCAATTAGAACATGGCCATCTACCAATAGGGAGACAATTAAAAGTTCAATAAAATTTTCTTGCCCTATAATTACTTTTGAAAGTTCTAATTTTATGTCTGAAACTGCCTTTTGAAGTCCATCTAGAGGTATACGGTTATCAAAATTTAGGTCCTCTGTAGCTTGCTCGTTATTTTCCATCAGCTTTAAATTTTTGTATTAGGGTATTCAATTCTATTAATTCGGTATCTGTGATTTGACTTCTGTTCTTAAGATGTTTGATGTAAGTAAATAACTTTTTAACAGATTCAAAAGACTGTCCGCTTTTACCCGCAAGACTAGTATAAAAAGTATCGTCAAAAGTTATTGCACTTATAAAGAAATTAGACCGTAGTTGATCTAGAAAATAATTTATTTTGTGTTCACTAATTGCCTTTTGATCACTTTTTTCAAAATACATATCTGAAATTGTGCGAGTAAAAGCCAATGTTTGATTTTTCAAAGGAATTACAACTGGTACTGCCCTTTGCTTTCGCTTGCCTTCAAAAACGATATAAATTAAAACCCCAATAAGAGCGGTATAATAAGCCCATTTTAACTCTTTTGTATTCAAGAATATATACATTGGAGAAGTATAAAAAGACTTTCCACTTTTATAATGGTTATCAATATAAATTGTTGGTGAACCCTCAAAATAGGAAATTAAACCTGTTGTATAATCCTTATTGTTTCCATTTAATAAAAAGTAATTCGTAAATGCTTCGGGGAAGGTTGATAAGACAATTTCACCTTCGCCAAATTTTTGTTTGATAATGTTGATGTTCAGGTCTTTCAATTCATTATTCTCTGATTTTTCAACCTTAAACTTGCCAACGACAACAGTTTGTAAGGTATCTATTTCATTAAAATAAGGTGAATAGGTACCTCTGTCAAAAGTGATACTATCTTGAATTCTTAGGTTTGGGTTCACCAACTCATGGTTTTGAAGTTGACTTACATCAAAACCTCCATATAAATTTCCTGTTTTCAAGTTTAGGGTGTCAAGTAACTTTTTTTCGAAACCTTTTGAAGCTATAAAGAGAGTGTTGCCTTTTGAAGTCCATTCTAAGAGCGATTCTAATTCTGTTTTTTCAAAAGCAATTTGATTATTTACAAAAAAATAGGTGCCACTTATGTCTTTATTATTTTGAAGAAATTCAAAAGGAGGAATAGTTATATGTTCAATTTGTCCATCAAATAATTTAGGAATAATTTTATTGAAAATATAAGTGCCGTATGGTATTTTATGAGAAGACACATACGACTCAAACCAGTTTATTTCTTTTGTTTTATTATACAGAAGCAGCATCAAAGCACCCAAAGAAATTACAGCGATAACAATATAGATTGTTCCTTTCTTATCCATTTTGTAATATATTTTTTAAGGATAAAAAATTAGCTTCTGCTTTTAGGTATTTGTTTTCATCAATGGGAAAATCACCATACCAGATATATTCATAGAGTCGAGTAATGTTAGCAAAAGGTTTTTTTAGATCTATTTTTTCTATTTCTCTGTAATAATCAGCATTTGTTTTTTGCAACTCCCACACAATAATCTCTTTTTGGTTCATTAGCCTTAGCGTTAAGAGATAATAGTAACGAATGGCTAGCCTGTAATTTTTGTGCTCAAGTGCTTCTTGAATTAGCATTTGAATATTTTCATTTTTAATAATATGTTCCTCTTCTGATAAGGTGACCAGTGATTCCGCTTTCTGATTATAAATTAGAGCTCTTGCATTTACGTTAATGAAAAACTTTATAAGAATAAAAACAAGTATCGCTAATAAAAGATAGGGTAGTATTCTTAAAAGAACATTAAAAATACCTGACGCCTTCTCTACTCCAAAAATCCATTCAAAGAACTGTAACATGAGATTGGATAACCAATTTTTAAAAGACACCCACCAATCTGGGGCGGTACTTTTAACAATCTCATAATTAAAATCTGGATTGTCTCTAAAAACGTCGAGTTCGCTTTGGTCAATCTTTTTTTGAACAAGTTCTAAGGTGTCAAGTTTAACGGTAAGCGTGTCTTTTTGAGCAGCAGATGTTGTATAACAACATCCAAATAAAAAAAGTAGCATTAACCTATACAGCATTCTTAAATATCTCGAGATTGACCTAAATTTTCAATGCGTTCGTAAGTTCCAGTGAAATTCTTCTTCTCATTTAAGTTAAAATAGATAAAAACACCTGCAATTACGCTGATAAGATTTAGTAAGAACTGACCTATCGTACCCACTACGTTAAGTAATATGTATATAGGATCTTCAAAAATATTCATCATACTTTCTGCATCCATTTCGCCAGAGAAAATTCCCATTTTAGCCCATTGATAAATCGCTAAGGGTAAGGAGAATGCCCAAGATGCTACTACCACGATGATGCCAATAACAAAAAGAGTAGCAAAGGTTATCCACCATTCATCTTTTACCAATTTAAAACTATACCCATAGGCATCTGAAGCCCCCATTTTATTAAATACTAAAACACTAAAGGCTAGCATTAATGGGACATAAAGATAAATACCGGGTATGATACAAATCATCAAGCCAAAAAAAATAGATAGGCCTACCAAAATTCCAAGGCCTATGAAACTCCAAAAGCTAGCATAAACTTCCTTTTTTATGGTTTCAAAATCGGGGGTTCCTTTACCGTTGGCATATGATTTAATATAATGCAATACCGTAGATTGCGAAATGGTGTAAACTGAAACAATAGAAATCATATACACAAGAGCAATAACGAAAATTAAGGCTATGTTATTTAGTTCAGAGCCAACGCCGGTAAATATTAAACTAAAGGAATTACCCGCATAGAACATGTAAAATACCAATGCCAAAATCATGGCTAATAAGTAGGGGCCTACAATCTTAAAAAACGTTGTAAAAAAAGGTTTGAATTCGCTTCTTAAAAATGCAAATGTATCTGTAAGAATATCACCTAATTCTCGTTGTTTCTTAAATTCTATATAATCAGCTTTCATGTAATTTGATTTTCCTGTTTAGTTGATATGGATATATAACGTAATAAAAAAGAATTAGTACTAAAGATCCTAATATGATTAAAATTGCTAGCCAGTCTGGCATTTCCGTATGGCGGGTAACAAAACCCTCTAAAAAACCTGCAATAACGAAAAAGGGAATGGTACTTACCATAATTTTTAATCCGTTTTTAACCCCTCTTTTAAAAGATTCTAGTCTGGTAAATGTCCCAGGAAAAAGCATGCCGTTGGCCATAACTAATCCAGCACAACCAGCGATAATAATTACCGAAATTTCTATAGTTCCATGAATCCATATAGTTCGAACAGATTCCCATAAAAGTCCCTTTTCATAAAAGAAGTATTGAAAACTACCTAACATTATTCCGTTTTGTAGCATAACCATTAGCGTTCCAATTCCTAACATAATTCCAAAAGCAAAGGCCATTAGTGCTACCCTAATATTATTAATGGTGATTCCCAAAAACATATTAAACTCACCCATTTGTTTGTAAACGGCCATTGGGTCTCCCTTTTCTATGTTGTTCAATGTCATATTAACATAACCATCTCCTAAAATAGAACGTACAAAATCACCTTCATTAGCCGCAGAAAAGGCACCGACAAAGGTGAAAAATGAAAATACTAAAAAAGCAATTAGTAATTCTCTATGATGTTGTGCAAACATGGTTGGAAATTCAGTTTTCCAAAAGCGTAGAATTCTGTTTTTAGGCTCTTTTTTAGACGTGTAAATTTTTTGGTGTGCTTGTGAGGCAATTGAATTTAAATAAAATTCAGTATTGCTTTTAGGGTAAAACGTTTTAGCATAACTTAAATGATCTGTGATTTCAACATACAAATCAGACAAAACATTTGGAGCAATATTCGTTTTGTTATCCAGAGCGCTTTCAAAAGTAGACCATTTATCTTTATTTTGCTTCACAAAAGCAGCCTCGCGCATAAGCTTAGGGTTTATCTCAAAGAAACAAAACTATGGAACAATTTCAAATAGAAACCGCGCAAAATATAAGTATTGATCAAAATACCGCTCATTTAGGAGATCGTATATTGGCCTTTATTATAGATTCGCTCATTATTATAATTTACTATATTTTAATGTTATGGTTTCTTTCCGTAATTGATATTGATTTAGGTGATAAATGGGCAGTTTATATGCTTTTAGGCCTTCCAGCATTTTTATATTATTTGTTATTTGAAACTTTTATGGATGGTAAAACCATTGGTAAGAGTTTTATGAAGATCAGAGTTGTTAAACTAGATGGCACTAAGCCTAGTTTTGCTAATTATTTTGTGAGGTGGATTCTTCGGATTATAGATGTGTCAATAAGCTCTGGTGGTATAGCCGTGTTAACCATTCTTATTCGTGGTAAGGGACAAAGGGTTGGCGATATAGCAGCAGGTACGACCGTAATAAGCGAAAAAAAACGGGTCTTTTTAAAAGATACGTTACTTAGAGAATTACCTTCAGATTATATACCAACATTTTCTCATGTTACAATCTTTAAAGACGGAGAAATGCAAACTATTAAAGAACTTTATGATAGTGCCAAAAGAAACGGTAATCATAATGTTATACTTTCGCTTAGCGACAGAATTAAAAAGGTCCTAGAAATATCTTCAGATTTAAAACCTATTGATTTTGTTGATATCGTTATTAAAGACTATAATTACTTTACCCAAAAGTTATAAGTGATGTTTTATTTTATCATTGATATATTAGGAACCATTGCATTTGCTATATCTGGTGTTTTGGTAGCTATGGATAAAAAGTTAGACGTCTTCGGCGTACTGATAATAGCTTTTGTTACTGCTGTTGGTGGCGGTACTTTGCGTGATTTATTAATAGGTATTAGACCCGTAGGATGGTTAAATACACCAATGCACCTACTTATAATAGTCATTACCGTTTTAC
>TARA_R110000744_G_scaffold3772_3_pt1 | contig 10233 bp, 6 predicted proteins | sample TARA_R110000744 | Tara Oceans TARA_R110000744 (sample SAMEA4398083) | marine metagenome | biome: Polar Biome; feature: [DCM] deep chlorophyll maximum layer (ENVO:01000326); material: water (ENVO:00002006), including particulate matter (ENVO:01000060) such as... | depth 36 m | reverse complement strand
CCGCTGGTTTTATAAACAATGTGACTATCTTTAGGGCACATTGCTTTATTTATCAGCAGGGACTGTGCAGTTCAAATAGAAACCCGCTCCTTATAACAGCTACTTGTGAATCAATAGTCGGTAATATAGATAATAATTTCAGCACACTTAGCATCTGAACAGTAAAAAGCAGCTAACTTTTAATCGCCTATATATAAGCGGGCATATTTGCCGACAAGAATAGTGGTTATTGGCATCTATGGCTTTTATCGCTCGAGATAATTTTGCTGTTTCTGATTCAGTTGTCAAAAGTCACGATACTGTTAATAGATAATTAGAAAGGAATTATATGCACAATGACTTAATGAAGGCTTGGCGAGTTATGGTTATTCATGCCTAGAGTACGCACTACCCTTTCTTAGAACGGTGCCACTAATACGGTAGCGAAGTCAGGTTACGCCATTTAGTTAAATGGAAGCCTGTTGCATGGTTTGATAAAACAGGACAATCCCAAATGGAATTTAGCGGCGCTAAAGAACGCACAGTGTAATCTAACAACTACGAAACCGAAGTTCATAGCAGTTATGGGTAGATTACAAGAAGTGCAGCTAGCGTTCCGAATTCACATTTTAATATTACATATACTTCTCACACAACATTCGTTACCAGCGGATTTAAGCACGCTCGAAGCCATCAAGAACGATACGTATTATTATCGCGTTAAAATTGGTCATGGAATTCATGCAAAGAAAACTGACAGGGAGAAAATAAAGACTATCAGGCCAAATGAACGACCTGATAGTGTTTTAGAATACTGAATTGTCCGGGCTAACATAACAAGCCTGCGCTTATGTTATGAATAAGCGGATTACTTTTCTTTGCTCGGAGAGTCTTGCTCGTTATCTTTTGACTCTGGACTTCCATTTTGCTCTTCGTTTTCGTCTGACATAAAGTCTGCATCGTTTTCGTCTGCGTCCCCTACTACGTGTTCAAGCTTCACTTTATCGACACTGCGGAAAGTATTAATCGGCCCAGCGAGTGCGTACAAGGCAAATACGACAAATAAGACTAAAGCAGGTTCAGTCGCTACCACAACGAATATCAACATGATCAGCAACAGGGCAACAAACGGTACTTTGCCATGCCAGTTAACTTCTTTAAATGAGTTATATTTAAAGTTACTGACCATTAATAGGCCTGCGAGACTGGTCACTAGCGCGACTATCACGCCGTAATCGTCTCCATTGACGTCATATTCTCCACCAACCCACACTAAACCGGCAACAAGGGCCGCAGCAGCTGGACTGGCAAGTCCTTGAAAGTAACGTTTGTCTGCAGTACCAATTTGAGTATTGAAACGTGCGAGTCTTAAGGCGGCGCCTGCCACATAAATAAAAGCAGCTAACCAGCCAATTTTTCCTAGGCCACTTAGTCCCCAATTGTACGCTACCAATGCTGGTGCCATACCAAACGACACCATATCGGCCATGGAGTCATACTCAGCACCAAACTCACTTTGCGTATTAGTCATACGCGCTACCCGGCCATCGAGTCCATCAAAAATCATCGCTACAAATATAGCAACGGCTGCGGCTTCGAAGTGCCCATTCATAGACGCGACAACGGCGTAAAAACCAGAGAATAAACCAGCAGTGGTTAATAAGTTAGGTAAAAGGTAAATACCTTTTCGCTTAGATTCGGGCATAACAGCTCCTTTGGTAAAATAACGGCGCCAAGATAGCATAAACGTTTAGTGTTAGTTATTGGACAATTTAAAAAAACAGTAAGATTAATGCGCTACTGTTTTTTTACTGCCATATCGATGGCGTATTTATAAGCATACCTATTATACGTATTTCCTATATTCGCTCCTATAATTAAATGTATAATTAGTGTTATGTATACGTATTGAGTCACAGGTCAGACAAGCTGTCTGGTTTCTTTACAACTTAATAAATACTTTAGTAAAAAACTTTCTAAGCAATTGTATTAAAAGAATTATTTTAATTTGGCGCGAATAATGCTTATGTTTGACAGATAAGAACTTAGAACACTCAGCATCTTTAACGGACTGGAAGGTTAATATGAAAAGACTATTCACTTTACGCAATGTAGCGCTAGCAGCTTCGCTTATGACCATGTCATTTGTCAGCTTAGCAACAGATACAACATCGTGGAATTTTAAAACGGCAAATGGTCAAGCTGATCAATGGGGAAGTGGAGCACAGTACGGCAACGAAATGAACTTTTCCGCCGATGGCACCAATTTAAGTATTACGGCTTGGGCAGACACAAACGAAGTATCTGGAGATGATAAAATAGAAGACGCAGCTGTTTCACGGAATGGAAGTGGGTTATTAAATTATAACCGTCATTATAATGACCGCGCTGATGAACATTACGTAGATAACAAGGACGATACTGACATGTTGTTGTTTACTTTTGACGATTTGGTATCTATTACCGGAATTAATATTGGTTATTACAGCGATGACTCAGACATCTCCATTGCCGCTTTTGACTCTCTGCCAACATTACAGGGACAGACTTGGGCAAGTGTCGCAAACGCGGCTTCATACAGCGCAAGTTTCAGCAACTTAGAAAGAAGCAACTATTCAATTGCTAGTAGTACTGCAGGCGTTGATTCGAAGTATTGGGTAATTGGAGCATACAACGGTGCATTTGGTTCACCAGGCTGGACCACTGGTAACGACAACCTTAAAATCGCCGGTATAACCACTACTCTAGGCGCGACTCCTAAACCGCCAACAGATGTAGCGGAGCCAAGTTCATTGGCGATTCTAGCTTCATTCGGTTTATTTGCCGCTTGGCGCCGTAAGAAATCTATATAATATATAAAATAGCATATATTGTTTGATTAAAAGCCTCACTCCTGTGAGGCTTTTTTTTTACCCTTATTTAAGCGTATTTACCAATCCACGTTATAAATACCACAAGCACTCAGCACAAAAATATCGTAGTATTTTAACCTAGCATTCTAAGGAAAAGAGTCAGTCAGTTACATGAAATTACGCATTTTACCAACATCACTTAAAGTAGCCGTCGTGTGTGCAATGTTATCTCCCTTTGCTTTCGCTGATACATCTGAAAACTACGAAAAGGCTTTAGCCGCATTTAACAATGAATCGTTTTCTGAGTCATATATTCATTTAAAAAACGCGTTACAAGAGTCACCAACTCACTTGCCCTCAAAGTTACTTATGGGCAGGGTCTTATTAATCGATGGTTACGTAAATGATGCTATTACCGAGTTTGAAGAAGTCAAAGCGGCCGGCGCTGACCTGAACTTAGTGTTAGTTCCTTTAGCGAACGCGTATCTGATCAGCCGGGATTTTGATAGCCTAATCGCTTTACCTGTGCCCCGCAATTTATCAGCTAGTACCAAATTGGACGTCATATTACTCAAAGCAACCGCGCATATTCAACAGGGTGATTTAGATCTGGCAGAAATTCTATATAAAAATGCTGAAATAGAATTCAAAGATGACATCCGAATTATCAATGGGTTAGCTCAAATTTCTTTGCTAAATAAAAACTATGCCGAGGCAAATAACCATCTTGATTTGGCACTAAATGAGCATAATAACAATCCACAAAGCTTGTTTTTACGTGGTCTTGTGCTGCAAAGCCAAGATAAAAGCGATGCAGCTAGGGAACAGTTCGAACTGGCTTATCAGTACGATGATTTCGATCCAGCTATTAAGCGCGCCTTAGCCAACAGTTATGTTGAAGCAAACATGCTGCCTGAAGCGGAGTTAATGATTGCACAGATCGAAAAACAAACTCAGGGCGACTTGCAAACCCAACTACTTAAAGCTCGCCTTTTAGCCATGCAAGCAAAAAACGACGAAGCTGATGCAGTGTTAGCAGCGCTTAGCCAAACATTGAGTTTAGCAACTGACCAAAATAAACAACAAACAACTTGGCTAAGCTTAGTTTCGGGCATTACTGCTTACATAAACAAGAATTATGAGGTAACAGTACGAGAGCTATCTCGCTATGTTAAAACCGGTTCTGCCCCACCTGAGCTGTTAGGAATGCTAGCAGAAGCCCATGTTCGTCAAGGGGCTCCGAAAAAAGCGATGGAAGTACTAGAGTTAAATGAAAGTGTGGTACTGAAAAGCATTCCCGTATCCTCTCTACTATGTGATTTATACCTTGCCAGTAATAAAGTTTTCAAGTGCAACAGCATTGTTGAAGAGCTTAAAAAAAACAACGGCAACAATCACGCGGTCATATTGTTAGAAGCAAAGCTCTTAGTTCGACGAGACAAAGTTGATCAAGCACTTACTTTGCTAAGTGACAGCAACCTCGACACTAATGCTGAAGACGTACTCTTGTTCAAAGCCACACTTGAAGCAGATGAAGAGCGGTTTGATGCAGCTATTCAATCCACTAAAAAGCTTGTTGCGCTTCAGCCGGAAAATATTAATTACGCCAATTTGAATGCAGACCTACATATTCGTTCGGGAGACATGGTCAAGGCCGAAACCTTACTGAAAGAAATTTTAGCAAACGACCCTAACAGCATTGGTGGTTTATTAAATCTGACTCGGGTTCAATTTGCGCAAAAAAAGCTCGACATGGCTAGAGCCTCAATAGAAAAAGTTATCGCGCTGGAACCCACCAACTTAGCGGCACTAATGCTAGATGCACAGATTTTAGTGACACTAAATGAAAACGAAGCCGCAATTGAAAGGCTGTTAACAGCTAAAGCTTTAGCACCTAATGATCCTTCCCCGCATGAATTATTGGCAAATATATACCGTCAACAAAAAGACTACGCTGTGGCGCTGAATGAAGTCAATGCATTGCTAAAAGGCAATCGTTTCAATTCAGCTTATATTTTCGAAAAAGCCAATTTACTCATCGCGCTTAATGAGCCTGAAAAAGCAAAAACACAAATGGATATCTTATTTGGACAATGGTCAGACGACGCGAAAAGACTTGTTGAATTAAGTCGTAGCCAACTACAGGCAAAAGACACCAAGGCTGCCCGTATTAGCCTTGAACGCGCTGCTGATATAGCACCTAACTACGCGCTTGCCAAATTAGAGTACGGGCAACTACTGCTAAGCCAAAAAAAGTTAAGCGACGTCAAAATACTGCTTACAGATATGCAGAAGACATTTCCTAACAACCCGAACGTATTCTTATTACAAGGGCATTATTTCAAGGCTCAAGGGGATATTGAACAAGCCTACCTTGCTTATGTACATGCGCTTTCCCTTGAACCTGAATTTACTTTGCCGTTGATAGAATTATATCAAATAGCCAGTCATGGGAAATATACTGAAGAATATAAGCAGTACTTAGTAACGTATCTTTCATCGCACCCTGATGCTCACTTTCAACGTCACTTACTTGCCGATTTAAACTTCATTGCACGCGACTTCACTCGTGCTGAAACCCATTACCTAATATTAGTTGCCATCGACGAATTGCCTAACAAAGCAAGAATTTATAATAACCTCGCTATTATCAAAATCGATTCAGACAACAAACAAGGATTAGATTACGCGGAGCAAGCGGCAAAACTCGCCCCCAACTCAGCAGCAATATTAGATACGAAAGGTTGGTTGCAGGTTAAAAATGGTCAATACCAAGATGCGTTAAACACTTTGCGTTTGGCCTTTACGTTACGCTCAAGCGATCCATCTATTCGCTATCACTTAGCAGTGGTATTAACAGAATTAGGGCAAAATAGTCAGGCAAAAACAGAACTAGAGCAAGCTCTTGCAAGTGTAAACCGGTTCCCTGAAAGACAGGAAGCTCAGGCGCTACTACAAACGCTATAACCTTCATTCCCCAGAAAGGACTGGTTTAATGGGGTCCGGTAATTTTTCGAAATAAAAACGGCTACTTTAAGTAGCCGTTTTCTATTCACTATTCGTTATATTAAGGGCCCCCCATCAATCGATGATTAACCCATTCTCATCCGCATCGATACTCACAACACTATCAGCGAGCAGTTTTCCTGACAAAATCTTCTGTGCCAGTGGATTTTCGATTTCCATTTGAATTGCTCGTTTTAACGGACGCGCCCCGTAAACAGGATCAAACCCTGCTTCCGCGAGTTTTTGTAACGCAGCATCGGTTAATTCTAATCCTATGCCCTTTTCTTCTAAACGTTTGCGCAAGAACTGTAATTGCTTACTGGCGATAGAGGTGATTTGCTCGAGTCCCAAAGGATGAAATACAACCGTCTCATCGACGCGATTTAAAAATTCAGGTCTGAAATGCGTACTCAGTACATCAAGCACAGACTGCTTCATTTTTTCGTAATCATTCTCACTGTGCTGCTCTTGAATAATATCTGAACCCAAATTGGACGTCATAATGATAACAGTATTTTTGAAATCAACGGTGCGACCTTGTCCGTCGGTTAAACGACCATCATCGAGTACTTGAAGCAAAATATTAAATACATCGGGATGAGCCTTTTCTATCTCATCAAGCAAGATGACCGAGTAAGGCTTACGGCGAACAGCTTCAGTTAAATATCCACCTTCTTCATATCCTACATAACCAGGAGGAGCTCCCACTAATCGAGATACTGAATGTTTCTCCATAAATTCTGACATATCAATGCGTACCATGGCATCTTCAGTATCAAACAAAAAGTGTGCAAGGGTTTTACATAACTCGGTTTTACCCACCCCTGTTGGCCCCAAGAATAAGAAAGAGCCTATGGGTTTATTCGGATCAGCGAGCCCCGCACGTGAACGACGTATCGCGTTAGACACGGCATTGACCGCCTCACTTTGCCCCACCACGCGCTCGTGTAGTGCACTCTCCATACTCATAAGCTTGTCTTTTTCACCTTCGAGCATTTTTGATACAGGAATGCCCGTCCAGCGTGAAAGCACATCAGCGATTTCATTTTCCGTTACGCGGCTTTTCAATAACTGATGTTCGACAGACTGAGATTCACTCTCAGTCGCAATTTCAAGCTTACTTTCAAGTTCAGGTATGCGGCCATATTGCAGCTCAGACATGCGGCTTAAATCGGATGCTCGACGGGCGATTTCTAAATCCAATTTTGCTTGCTCAAGCTCAGCACGAATATTCTGCGTACCTTGCATGGCTTGTTTTTCTGCTTTCCAGATCGTTTCCAATTCAGAAAACTTGAACTCAGCCTGTTCTCGCTCAATTTCAATAAGCTCTAAGCGTTTATGACTTGCGTCGTCTTTCTCTTTAGCTAGGGCTTGTTCTTCGAGTTTTAGCTGAATGATACGGCGCTCGAGCCTATCCATATCCTCAGGTTTGGAATCCATTTGCATACGGATACTTGACGCTGCTTCATCGATAAGATCAATGGCTTTGTCAGGCAATTGTCTGTCACTGATATAACGATGAGACAAAGAAGCTGCGGCCACAATAGCGGGATCGGTTATTTCTACAGAATGATGTAGCTCGTAACGCTCCTTCAAACCACGCAATATCGCAACGGTATCTTCTACGCTTGGCTCTTCCACCAGCACTTTCTGGAAACGCCTTTCGAGTGCCGCGTCTTTTTCAATAAATTGCCTATATTCATCTAATGTTGTCGCGCCGACACAATGCAATTCGCCTCGCGCCAAAGCGGGTTTGAGCATATTGCCCGCATCCATTGCGCCTTCGCCTTTACCCGCGCCAACCATGGTGTGTAATTCGTCAATAAATAGAATGACGCGGCCTTCCTCTTTAGCCAGTTCATTTAACACCGCTTTTAAACGCTCTTCGAACTCACCACGGTATTTTGCACCTGCGATTAACGCTCCCATATCCAGGGATAAAACCCGTTTATTTTTCAGTCCTTCGGGTACTTCTGAGTTAATAATCCGCTGAGCTAGTCCTTCTGCAATCGCGGTTTTACCCACACCTGGCGCACCAATCAACACAGGATTATTTTTGGTCCGGCGTTGTAAAACTTGTATAGTACGGCGGATTTCATCGTCTCGACCAATAACTGGATCAAGCTTGCCCTGCTCTGCTCGTTCCGTTAGATCTGTGGTAAATTTTTCAAGCGCTTGACGCACATCTTCAGCATTAGGGTCATTAACCGTTTGACCGCCGCGCATATCCTCTATTGCTTTATCAATAGCGTCTTCGTTAGCGCCAACTTGGCGTAGCAAATCACCAAGCTTTCCTTTGTCTTGCGCAGCGGCTAAGACAAATATTTCCGACGTAATAAACTTGTCTTTGCGCTTTTGCGCGATTTTATCGCTCAGATTTAACAGTACAACTGTTTCTTTGGCTAACTGTACGTCGCCTCCCACACCTTCAACACGCGGAATGTGATCCACCGCCTCAGCTAATGCCGAGCGTAACGCGTTGACATTGACTTTGGCATGTTCAAACAAGGAACGTACAGAGCCACCCTGCTGGTTCAGCAAGGCGGTCATCAAATGTACAGGTTCAATGTATTGGTGGTCACGCCCAAGCGCGATGGATTGGGCATCTGATATGGCAAGCTGAAACTTGCTGGTAAAACTATCTAAACGCATATGCCACTCACTTTATAATGGATTAATAATTAACCTATTAATGGTGTGCGGCTGAGAATATTCAAGCTTTGGAAAGATTTTTAATCAAAGATTATTGCGCTAGATCAAGGAAATAAAAGCTTATTAAGAGTGCAAGTAGATACCTGACACCATGCGTCCGGTATTACTTATACCTTGATGGGTAGCACGTCGATGAGAAAAAAACTGCTTTTCGTTTTTATAGGTGCACATATCCGCCGTGTAAATATCGCTGATCCCCAACGCTGCTAGTTTGGCTTGGGCAATAGCCTGTAAATTAGCCTGGTATTTACCTTCACTTCGCCCCTTAACAAAGCAGTGGCTGTAGTGTGCAAAACGGTTCAACACGGTTTCGTTCACTTCAAAATTGACCTGACTAATATGCGGGCCAATCCAAGCGAGTATATCCGTTGGGCTGCTTCGCATAATTTCACAGCTATTCTCAATGACCCCATCAGCTAGCCCCTTCCAGCCTGCGTGCACAGCAGCAACTTCATTGCCTTGTTTATTACACAAAAGAATCGGTAAACAATCAGCCGTCATCACAGCACAAACCACATTAGTCAAAATTGTACGACTTGCATCAAAACGCTGATTCTGTGCAGAAGCAGCATCCAATGTCACGCAGCCAACGCCATGAACTTGCTCTAACCATTTGATATTTTGATATCTAGGTAGGTTTTGACGATTCATTTGCACAGCGAGATGCTCGTCGCCTACGTGCCCCCCTACATTCAATGAATCATAAGGGAACTCACTGACACCGCCGGTCCGAGTAGTAGAAAACGCCCGCACGTTTGCGGGGGCAGACCACTGAGGAGTGATAAAATCAAGTGTCGACATTAGCTACACTAGGTCGTCCGGATTCAGTGCGGTATCTTCTTTTAACACCGCCAGCAGGTTAACAAAATCATCAGGAAGTGGCGCTTTAAACGACATCCACTCACCAGTGATAGGGTGCTCAAGCTCCAATTGAATGGCGTGTAAGGCTTGGCGTTTAAACCCTCGAATGGTCTCTATCATAATGTCGCTTGCTGCTTTAGGTAAACGCGGACGCCCACCATATGCTTGGTCTCCCACTAGAGGGTGACGTAAATGCGCCATATGTACGCGAATTTGATGTGTTCTGCCTGACGCCAGCTTTAAACGAAGATGCGTATGGGCGCGGAACTTTTGTTTAACTCGGTAGTGCGTCAAAGCAGGCTTGCCTGATTGCACTACCGCCATGTTGGTACGTTTAGTTGGGTGGCGGCCTATTGGCTCATCAATACTGCCACCAGCAATCAGATTGCCATACACCACAGCCTCGTATTCTCGGCTTATTTCACGGGCTTGCAGCTTTTCAACTAAATGAGTTTGTGCAGGGATCGTTTTAGCCACCACCATTAAACCCGTGGTGTCTTTATCCAATCGATGCACTATGCCGGCACGCGGTACACTGCCTATATCAGGTACATGATTAAGTAACGCATTCAAAATTGTGCCATTGGCATTACCTGCCCCAGGATGCACAACGAGATTAGTCGGCTTATTGATGACAAGAATATGCTCGTCTTCATAGACAATGTTTAAATCAATATTCTGTGCGCTGTGTCGCTCTTGTACTTCAATGCTGGCATCGATTTCAATTAACTCTTCACCAAGTAACTTTTCTCTTGGTTTGTTCACTATCTGACCATCGACCGAGACTTGATCAGCCAATATCCAATCTTTTATTCGAGATCGT
>TARA_R110000744_G_scaffold134922_3_pt1 | contig 10256 bp, 7 predicted proteins | sample TARA_R110000744 | Tara Oceans TARA_R110000744 (sample SAMEA4398083) | marine metagenome | biome: Polar Biome; feature: [DCM] deep chlorophyll maximum layer (ENVO:01000326); material: water (ENVO:00002006), including particulate matter (ENVO:01000060) such as... | depth 36 m | reverse complement strand
CCATTATGCCCAAAAGAGCCTCCGGTACAAATTAATCCCTTTTGTAATCCACAGAAATATAAAGTTCCGGTATTATCCTCAACCACCATTTGCCAAGTTCCGTTACTTAGATTTTGAAAGGTTTTATCCGCTTTAGCATAAACACCTTTAAAAACCAATTCTATATCCTGTTGAAATCCTACCCCTCCACCTTCATTGACTATGATGGTTTGATTTAATGCAGATAAATAAGGGTCTGTATCAAATTGGAAATAGGCTCCCGCATTACCATCGAAAGAGGTTAATCCTGATGTGGCGGTTAAAATATTAGTGGTTGCATCCAAAGTCAAGGTTGAGGCTGCCGCAGCATCAAACCTATTAATCACATAAACCTTATCTATTCCTCCCGGTTGAACCTTGCAATATCTTGCCTTACCGATTGCTATCGTACAACTCATATTTTTTTATTTAAAGGTTTATGCTTGAGTAAAGTTCCCCAATACAACTGCATCAGAAACTACTGCCGATTGAGTACCAAGACCAAATCTCATAGTAATTTTTACATTATCAGAACCATCGTATTGGTAAGCGGGAATCATAGTTGCAGAAGTTAAATCTGTTCCTAAGTTTGTTCCAACTACCAAATTGTCCTTTTTAGAAAGGATTATAGCACCATTAAACATTCCGTTAGCAACACGAACAGGAATACCTAAATAAGTTAATGTAGGGAATCCTTGATTACTTACCTGATTCAAATACCCGGCTCCACCTGCCGCAGCTAAATGTTGAGCATAAAAACCGTAAGTTTGGGGGGAAACTAAAAATTGTACATCCTCCGAAGATAATATCCCCGGACAATTTGCAGTAGCCGAAGCATACATTAACTCAAAGTTTTTCACAATGTTTAAAGAATCTAAAAGAGCATTTGCCGTATCAGCAAGATTACGAGAACGAACAAAAGAAGCACCTCTTAAAGTTCCGTTAGTCCAACCTGCATTATCGAACGCCGCATCATCAGATAAAAACCCTGCACCTGTTACCGCATTACCTTGGTAAATTGATTTTTCAATAGCTTGACCTGTATTAGAAGCCACAACTGACATTAAAAAATCTGCAAAGTTTGCTTGAATATCTGCGTTACGACTATTCATTTGAGTAGAAACCCAAGTAGGATAAATAGTTTTACGACAAATATCTTCATTTACCATTAAATCTGTAAGAGTTAATACCCTTTCAATTAATGTTAAGGAAGCACCATCAGTAAAAGCACAGGCAGCCGCTTGAAGGCCTCCACCATCATCCACTAATTGTTTAATTACTGCCTTGTGAGTAATACCATCCATTTGTCGAACCAACCCTTCTGATAAAGAATTTGCCGATAGAATAGCAGGAGTTACATAAGGCATAGACAGAATACCTGCGTAAGAATCGCCTGTAACTGTAATATCGAAGTTATATTTTTTTTGAGCCATTTTTTTAGTTTTCTTGTTTCAATTTTAAAATCATATCAAAAACAGAATTTCCTGTTTCAATATTTTTACTTTGTAATTTTTGTGCTGAATGTTTTATCGGTTTTACTGCCGATAATTTAGAAATTTTACTCAATTCATTTTTCAGATTTGAATTTTCATTTAGGACTTCCTCTATTTTAGTGGAGAGTTCTACATGCAAAGTTTCCAAGGCTTCAAGTAATTGTTCTTTCGTACAGAAGGTAGATAAATCTATTTCTGTGGAAAGTTTTTCTTCTTCTTCCTCTTTTTTTTCTTCAGTACCGGCTGCTTCTTCCACAACTTCTACTTTTGAAACAGAAATAATTTCGCCGTCCTCAACCATCATAGTTAAACCATCATCAGTTTTATACTCTCCGGTTGGTAAAGGCATTTTCTCACCATCTTCTGAAATTACAAAAGCCATAGCACCTTCTCTCCATTCTTCGTCATCTGTTGCAATCTTAGTTCCATCCTCTAATGTAGCTTCCGCCAACATTTCAAGTTCCGGTTCTATATTCAACAAGGTGCGAATAGAATTTAGGACTTGTTTTGTTTTATTCATTTTTAAAGTGTTAGTTCACTAATACAAAGATTGAATTAAAGAAAACTTAGTAGTTTAATGGGATTAATTGTGTATGTAAAGGTTATTTTATATATTTGATTATATCAAATAACAAACAACAACAATAACAAAACTAACAACAAAAAACCAAATTATGAAAAATCAAACTAAATCAATTAACAATTCCGGTTCATTTGTCAATTGGATGATGAGTAACAACAATACACTTCCTGAAATTGGGGAAGGTGCAACTGAATTAATGTGGTCAGACCGACAACCTCATCAAGTAACTTGGGTATCAGATGATAAATCTGAATGTATTATCCAATCAATTAATGCTAAAAGAATTGATACAAATGGGATGTCTGAATCTCAAAATTATGATTATTCAGATGTAACCGACCACAAACAACATTTAATTTGGAGAAACAAACAAGGGGGATGTTGGTGCATCAAATCAAAAGAAATAAGATTTATACCTAAATTCAAAAAACAATATGAAATAGAAAATCAAAAAGAATTTTATGCTTCTGAATTATCAAAAGAACTAAAAACTGAAATATTTGGAGATAAATATTATCCTCAAAACATTATAAAGGGTATTACTAAAGAATATACCAATTACAATAAAATAAATATTGCATTTGGGTATGCTCAAAAATATCATGACTTTACATTTTAATATAAAAGGGGATAATACCCCTTTTTTTTTTACCCTTTCTTAATAATAGACCTAATTTGATTAAGTAAGGTTTCTTCCTCGTTTAATTCCATTTTATCGGTAAAATATCCTTCTATAGAAAACCCTTTTACCTTCCCTGTTTTCACATAATTATCCCAAAGAGCCCTATCATTTACTTTTACAGAAACAAACCAAGTACCTATTGGTAAATCTGAAAATCCATATTCGTGGCTTTTGTCAATTTTAGATTCCTTTAACCAAGATTCCACAACCGTTAGATTTTTTATATCTGTTTTGTGGTTTAAAGTATGGTTATGCTGAAAACCATTTAACATAAATAATTGGGATGCCTTTGATATAGTTTCTGATGCAAAATAAACATAGAAATCCTCTCCGGTTTCCTTATCAATTCTTAATATTTGTTTATTAGGAATTAGAACCGCACCCATTAGGATTTGCTTTTCTTTATTTATGGTGGCAAATTTAACCTCATTATTTTTAACCTGTTTTGCTAAAGCTATGAAGTCGGATTCTATTGCCGGTGATTCCACTAAGGAAATGGCGAATACCCCATCTTGGTTTTCTTCGTTTTCCTCATCAATTATTAATTCTACTATTTTTGTCATAATGTTGCTCTTTGTTGGATTTGTGTTGAAATTTCAGATTGGTCTTGTATGTCGGTTTGAACTACATAGGCTTGTGTTGGTAAAGTGGAAAACATTGATGTACTACTTGACAAATCAAATCCTGTACCCATACTCCCAAAAGAAGGTGGGGTAACAGGTGCAGCGGATGAACCACCACCACCGCCACCACCACCACCTCCGCCACCGGAGGTACTTGGGGGAGTAGTTTTTCCTTTACTACTTAATAGGTCTTTGGCTGCCTTTACATTTGTTAAAATTCTAAGTATACCTAATCCCCATTGTATCATACCGGCACCACCAAAAGTAACGGTATTTAATGGATTCGCTTCTGAAACTGCCATTAAACTCGATATGGATTCTGCCGTGTCTATACCTATTTTAGCTAAGGCAAACCTTTTTTGGTCTTTCTCTGATTTACCAAATAATCCCTCCGCCATTTGGATGCCTTGTTTCAGACCATCCATTTTTTGTTTACGAGAAGCCTTATCTAAATCATTTTGTAGTTTGTTAGCAGCCTTTACTTCGTCATTATGTTTTTTAATTGATGCGGATTCTTCTGCGGCAATTCTGTCGTTTATAGCTTTTTTGTCCGTAGCATATTGTTCATCTATTGCGGTTGTTTCCACTCCGGCTAATCTTGCTAATTCTACTTTAGCAGCGTATTCTTGCCTTAATGTTTCAAATTCGGCTTCCTTTTCTTCCATCTCCGCCAACTTCAATTCGTCTAAAATCGCCTTTTGTTCCAATTTTAAGGCAACCTCATTTGACATTTGTTCTGACCTAAACCCATTTATCCTTTCCTCTAAATCGGCTAATTCCGCTAATTGGTCTGTAACCGCTGCGGCTAATTCTACACTCTCTACATTTGCGGCTGCCTCTAATTGTGCTAATTCTAATTTTTTATTTAATATCCTTTTTTCATCGACTAATTGTTGCTCTAAACTTTCTCCAAGTTTTTCGTTAGCTTCCATTCTCGCCTCAAAGGTTTGGGTTATATCATCCCTAATCTGTCTTTGAGATTCCTGTTCCTTTAAATATTGAAAATTTAATAGCCTTTGGTCAGCCTCTAAACCTATTACCTCATTCCTTAAATCCTTTATTTTGGTTGCAGTTGTAACTGATTCGGTTGCTACATTAACAAGTGCCGTAGCCGTATTTACTAAAGAATCTACAAACCCGGATTGTTGTATTTCATCGAATCCTGTTACCATCTGAATACCGGCAGTTGTTACATCACCCATACCTTCCTTAACTTTATCCCAATCAAAAGAAAAAACTCCTTCTAATATAGTTGCGAACCCACCTAAATAATCTTGAAAACCTAATATTCTATTCCATAGGTTGGTTTTAATAAATTCCCATAAATCAGATATGGCTTCTTTAGGATTTGAAAAAGTGTCCATTAAATTACCCCCTAAATCAACTGCAAAGGATGCGAGTTTATTAAATACAATAGAAATTGCTTCGGTAGCTATGGTAACCATATCCATAACCCTTTGGTTTTTCATTAGTATTTCCTTTAAAAAATTAAAGGCGGTAATAATCAAACCAATTCCGGCAGCCTTCATAGCTAATCCTATCCCTTTAAATCCTTTGGCAACACCTTTTAAACCTGTTGATGCTATTTTTCCTGCCTTTTTTACATCCCTTAGATTTTCGTTTATTTCCTTAGTACCTTCGTTTATTTCCTCAATACCATCCAAGGCTTTATCCATTTTGGCTTTTACCTCAAACTCAAATATTAGTTTTTCTGCCATAACTCTCCTCTATTTAACCATTCACATTTTTTAGACTCGTATAACCTTTTTATTTTACCATAATAGTCGGTAATGTTTTTGGGGGTATATAAATGTTTATATTTTGGTAAGGCATTTATGGTAGGAATTATTACGCTTACGCACTCCTGTAAATGATTTTCCAAAGTATCTAATTTGAATATATAATCCACCTTAATATTTTTAGCCTCTTTTTTTCCTAAACTATATTCCATTTGTTCTTTAAATAGGTTATTACTTTACTTACCTCGGCATCAGTTAATGCTACATTGTAACAAATTAATTCGTGGATTCTGCCGTTAAACTCATATACATCCGTTGTACCACTTGTAGTTGAACCACCCACACAAAAATCGGTAACTGAGACATTATTTGCACCTGTCGTTCCGGTATCTGTATTTCCGTTTCCATCATTTATTTTTACCGCCGTACCATTTCTCCTTCCTATTGCAATACTTAAATCTGTAACCCCTGCACTCGGTATATTACAAGCATTTACGCTTGTGGATGAACTTTGCGAGGAATAAACAATACTATCAGCACCTGCCGCACCTGTTCCTCCGCTTGAATTTACTCTAAGTCCTACTCTTGGTGTATAGGCCGGTTGAATACAACCCATAATTACCTGCCCATAATATTCCGGAGTAGTTACATCAGATTTATATACCGCAATAAATGTATTATTTCCATTTGCCAAGGCGAGTAAATCAGCATCTGCATTGTTAAGATTTGCGGTTGAGCCATCAAAATCTATATAAGGTCTGTTCCATAAATCGTGATTCCATTTTGGTTGATAGGTTGAAGATGCTTGTAAAATGTGGTTGGCACCAGGGCTTCTATCTCTCCATTCACTAATAGGTTGATTATCTCCTACCGATGAGGCAAATCCAATAGAATTATAATTTGAGGCATCCAACCATAAAACACATCCTGAAATTGCCGTAGGGTCTGCTATTGCAGGATTAGTTAAGTTATTTAAACCTGTAGTTTCATAGTTTACTTTTAAAGTCCAATTTGCACCGGTTCTTAAATACCTTGATTCTAACCAAAATTGAATAAATCCTGATGTACCCTCTTTTATAAAAGGTGGCTTAGAAATAGTTTGGGCTTCTAAAGCGATAGCTCCAAATGCAGTATCTACAACAGAGGAATCCACATTACTATACAAAACAATAGGTGCCACATAATTTGATAAAATAATAGTTTGGTTAATAATACATTTATTTGCGAATGTTTCATTTACCTCGGTAGCTTCCACACCTGATAGTTCAATTTTAATTTTAACATTTGTTTTATTAGGAAACCTTATTCCATTTAGGTTTGCGTTTGAATTATATGTAGCGTTTTCCGTTACATCAAATATTCCGTATTGACCTATGGTGTGCGGAGAGGTTCCGTCAGTTGTGAATTTTATTATAAATTGACCGGATTGAGCATTTTCTAAAGTGTTTCCTGTTGATTGAATAGAATCCCCATCAATTAAAAGTTGACCATATTCCCCGGTTATATTACCTGAATTTATATAAGTCCTAAATTGTATTGTTTCGTAAAAATGTTTTGCCTGTACATCAAATGAAAGTGCGGAATTATTATTTCCGTTAATATTGGCATTTCTAATCATTCCGGAAATTGTGTTATTATTTCCCTCTATTTTATTTTGACTTGTGTTGGCTTTTATTGTGTTGGAGTTTCCTGTAACCTTGTTTCCTCGACCTCTGACATTATTATTAGTTCCTATCAAACTATTTGTTTTGTTTACGGAAACATTCCCTGTGGTACTCCTGTCCGCCGAGGTGTCCTCAGTCGGCCCCGGTACATATGCTTGGTCATAACAATACCAACCATTAACAGAATTAGGTGTTTCTAACCATTGATAGGCTAAAGCCGTACAACAGGTTTGGTCTATTTCATTTACAGAAGATACCCCTGTTTCAGTATTTATAAAATGTCCTACACCTGTTTGAGTGTCCCAATAATCTAAAGTAAAAGGGCAATCATAAAATGTCGGGCCTCCCCAAATTTCATCCACCGCAGATATTTGTACTATCGTGCTTTTACTAATTAACAAAAACTCAACTTTACATATTGTAGTGGAATTTACAGAATAACCCTTAATCGAATTTACCCTGTAATTTTGACCATTCAAAGTAATTATATTGGCAAAAGAAAAGTCTGATATATCCCTTGGGGTAAGCCTCATATATGCGGTTAACATTCTACTATTTACATTGAAATTATCATAAATATAATTCCTCCAATATTTTGAAGCCAATCCCATAGAGGGTAACGCATCCCAACTTTGTGGTGGTGAATTTAAAGTTTCGTGCCAATTTAAACTATATGCGGCATTTCCGTTAGTGAAATCTTTTTGTGAATAGGCACTAAAAAATGCCCAAGCACTACGCTCTGTTCCACCTACCGCTTGAAAGGTGTCTCCATCACCTAAAACATAGACCATATTATTGCCTAATTCCTTTGTGCCGTGAAAAAAGGACAACCTTACCCCACCTGTATTTTTTTTGTTATCCCCATCTTGATTCCAAATAGCACAAGAATAAACACCTAAATCCAATTCACTTGCATTTAAAGGATAATTTATAGTAGGAGAAAATATTGAGGTAAATTCCGTGTCCTTTACCGCAAATTGGTTCCTTACCGCAGGTTCTATATATTCACCAAAAGTGGGTTCATCAGAATCATAAATATTAGACTTTAATGCCTGATAAACATAATCTTCAGATGGGGTGTCTTTAAACTTAACCTGTTTTCCACAAAATTTAGTTGGTGGGATGATTTGCACATCCTTGGTGAAGTCCATTTTATCAGACCAATCTATGGTTTCACCTGTATCTACAAAATCATCGTAAGGCTCTATTAGTAAATGCGTAGCATCATCTTTATTAGGTACTATAACCAAATTAAATTTAGTAACAATAGATTTCCACCATTTCTCAATTGACAAACCACCAAATAAATTATTTACATAAACCACATTCTCATCTCCTTGTACATCGACTGCCTGAATGTTTATTTCCATATTACTCAAAGTCCAAGTAACTGCATTGTTTCCCGGGGTTGAATGAATCAATTTACCATATACAGGTGTAGCGGAAGCCTCTTTGTAAAATGTTATTTCTTGGTCAAAATTAATGCCTGTGGCACCTACACTTAAATTTTCAAATTCGTCAATTAATGTATCTCCACCCGGTGTAGTACCGGCATATAAGTTAAACATAATAATTTGTAAATTGGAATCTGTTACCGGTGGAGTTATAGAAGGTATTATAGTTCCTTTTACTCTTATTTTCCAATATCCGTCAGCCTGACAAACCCACCTACTATTTGCCGTGTCCCAAGCATTTGTTACATCCGAAACTTCATTAGGGAAACTTATTATATTATCCGAAGATGCTGCGGAACCATTTGGTATCGCTTGTGTGCTATTATTTGTTGCAAAAATAGACCACGCACCATTTGGTATAGGAGAGGCAACACTATCAGTTTTATTATAATTCAAATCCATATAAATTTTAGCAAATTCTGCGGTGTCAAAAAACGCCGAAGTATAAGTAAAATTAGATGTTCCAAAAACCTTGTCTATAAGAGCCTTCAATTTCACTTGAGGTCTTAATTTCCTTATATTGAATGTGAATAAAGACCAATAGGCTTCTGAACCTACATTTGATTGAAAAAAATCTTGATAGGCATTGGATGCATGTCCTATTCCATAATCCCAAAGAGACCATACTATATTCCCACCATCTATAGATAATGAATTATAAGAATTGTAAACATTATCAGGAGTTAGTTCGTGATTCCATTCGGTGTAGTCTAAATCCTTAAATTTCATAGTTTTTAAGGTGTCGCCAAATCTTAATTCTGAACTAAATAAAATACACTCATATTCGTAGGTGTTTTTATCACGCAAATAAATGTTGGTTAATTGTAATGTGCCTTTAAATATTTCTATGGTGTCTTTTAATACCCAACATTCCGCCCTTCTAAATGGATTAAAACTGAAATTATCATCCGCATAAAAAGAACCTACCTCATAATAATTACCAAAAAAAATATCATTTGCAGGGGTGGATGGTAATCTAAAATTGTATGAATGGGAACCTTTTGACTTTAAATCCTTAATATCCTTAAAATTAAAATCTAAGGTAAAAGGACTTCCTTTTAAAATTTCTAATTCTGTAACTCCATTCCAACCCTTTGTATCTCCTGTAACTGACAAATCAGATATATTCCAAGTAGTACCATTAGGTTGTAGTCCATTGTCCCAAAATTGCAATACTGCGGTTGATTGAGTTGCTATAAATGTAGTTGAGAAGGTGTAAGGATTTGAAGCATAATGCAAAGGAGAGCCACCCCAAGTCCAATTTAATCCGTTTGGTCGTATTGAAAATATAGTTAGCGCAACACCCCCCGTGGTAAAGGTAACTGCATATTGTTGACCGGGTATTAGGTTAGGTATTGTAACATACACCCGCATCCAAGAAAAACCTCCTGTATTATTTGTAATCGTAAATCCTGTTATCGAAGTAGAGGATAAAACACCACCTTCTTGAACCCCATATTGTGAAACATCCGTTATGTGGGAACTTGTTGTGGCGGTAATCTCTTTTCCTGTCGCAAATAATTGTACCATCTATAATAGGATTGGGTTATGTTGTTTTATGCTATATTCAAAATTCAAGGCATATTCTGTTTGGTCATATTTATGCGATACCACTACCTCGTCAATGTTTTTATTCGTTAATAGAACCGCTATTGCCGAACCATCGGTGTTAATGTAATTAATCATAGGGCTTAGGAACATATCCCTTACCTGATCAATTTCATAATCCTTTAGGAAGCCTGTATTTATAGTAAATGATTGTCCTATATTGGAAGCTACTATTTTTTTTGATTCGTGGGCTATATGAGGTATAAATGGTTTTTCGTTATATCCTGCTGAATAAGTACCAAATGAGGCAGAATAATCGTAAACTGATTTGTTTATTTCTGTATTTTTTTTGTTTAGTTTGTCCGTTCTCTTTTTATCAAATGTAATATATTCCCAAACTCCAAATTTGTTTATATAGGCAAATCTTTGAGCATCAAATTTATCGCACCTAT
>TARA_R110000744_G_scaffold189161_1_pt1 | contig 10259 bp, 10 predicted proteins | sample TARA_R110000744 | Tara Oceans TARA_R110000744 (sample SAMEA4398083) | marine metagenome | biome: Polar Biome; feature: [DCM] deep chlorophyll maximum layer (ENVO:01000326); material: water (ENVO:00002006), including particulate matter (ENVO:01000060) such as... | depth 36 m | reverse complement strand
AGCAGCTATTCTCTCCGCACGATTAAAAGATCTCAATCAGAATCACACAATAAAACAGACGGTAGTCTAAGTTATTCGTGCACGTTTGATGATGGTGTAATAAATTATCCTAACGCCATATCCGAGAGCCTAAGTGTTACTTACGATAACATAGAGGCCTTGAATGAGATCGTTGTTGTTATTCCTGTTCTGGAAAAGGTCAACGGTCCCGTTATTCAGGATATGAAAACAACAAACGAAAAAGTTGTCTCTGTTTCTTTGGACATAACAATGGGGAGAGACTATCGAACCAGCAAGCCCGGGACTGGCAGCACAAGTGATCCTACGCTCATAGTGAATGCTTATAAGCCCGCATCGACTAGCGTTAGTGGCCCCTATCAAAGAACGAAGTCAGAAAATTGGAATCCATATAGCGGAAGCTATAACCTCTCTATAGAATGGGTGTATGTTTAATGCCAGTTTATTCGCCAATAAAGATGTTTGGTGCTTATGTTTCTAGTGCGTCCTCTAGTATTGGATGGGGGGGACAGGGAGGGTCTATGCAACTAAAGTTAGTTGAGGACGAGGATGACAATGTGCTTATTAGTCTTCCCGAAGTTGGCACTCCTTGTTATTTTAAATATGATAACTTTTATTTTGGTGGGATATTTCAGCGTTATACCTACTCAGAGAGTGTGGGGAGCGGAAGAACCTATGATGTTGTGATTGACTCTCCTTCCAAGCTCATGGACGGCGTACAGCTTATTATAGAGGATTTTATCGGCACTACCGATCACTTTATTAGTAGATTGAATCAAGGGAGCAGTAGCTCGAATATATTTGCCACAAACCTTGTCTACGGGGATATAGAAAATGTTTACAACCTATTTGGACACCAAGAAAATCCGTTTTACGGTGGGTTTTTTGGGGGTTCAAACTTTAATAGTAGTGGAATGGAAGTCGACGCAGCTCTAATTATACTAGGAGACTTGGCAAACCACTGGACTTCACATCCTCTAGGTGGCCCGATAAATCTGGGGGGACATAAGTTGGATCTTGATGTTTCTGAGGTGTTGACCGAGGTACAGAGGGTTTGGTCACTAGCAAATGACGCATACAGGGTAAAAGGACCAGCCAAGAGCGTAAACGGTTTGATCTCAGAAATTGCAGAAGCGATTCAGATTGACTATTTTTATGATATTCAACCGTATAATGGTTTTTCTAGACTGCCGGACGGTGGTGACTCATTCTCCAGTATACCAGATCACGGTGTGATAAAAGTGAGGACTGTCAGCAAACAGCAACAACCAACCAGAGGAGCGATCAAGAGTTTCATACAAGCAGAGAAGCCTAGTGGAAAAGTTATCTCATACAGTATTGGTGAAGAGTATGGGGATGCAACTACCCAAAAATTGGTATGGGGAGGCAGAAGAACAAGATACCAAGCCGTAAACGCCCAAGCCTGCGAGCCTATTTGGGGAAAGACGCCGAACGTTGTCACCGGCATGCCATACCGAACCCAAGGTCTTACTGCTCAGGTTCATTCGGGACCGTCTAACGTAATCAAGATAAATCTAGGAAATAACTTTAACAACGCAGAATACAAAGCTACCATTCTTGAGATAAGGATGGCGTTGGCAGGTAAGACGAGCTGGGAAATTTTTAAGACCTTTGAAACCATAGCTGGAGTTGAGCCTAATGGGTATAACAATCTGTTTTCATCTCCTTGGACGGGGCAATTTGACGCCACAAAAGACGTTCTAGAACTAATGAATCAAAACGCCGCCACCGCTTACGATGCTGTTTTGACAAACTCCACGCCCGCATTGAAAGCTTATCGCAAAGCAAACAATGAATTTGCAGGTAAGATATTTGCAGCCGTTAGCGAGGTATCTAACTCTTATTATTGCCAACAATTTCTGGTTCCTCTAACAGCAGAGAGCACCTCTCAGATCCAGATGGAATACATTCCACCGGGAGCTTATGAGACAATAAGGGCTTGGGAAATTTCAGACGCCGCTTTTGTTGAGTTTCCGTTAGCTGGTGATATAGCTTTTCGTGATTCTAATGGAAAACAAAAAAGCATGACATGTTGGTCAAAAAACTCAGCATACGAGTATAGTAGTTTAGGTACTGACTATGACGAGGGGCTAATGGATTTTGCTGGCGGGATAGTTTCCACAAAAGGCAGTCCCGATAAAGAAATGTATTGGGATGGCAACAATCATTGGGTCGCCTATAAAGCGGGGGCAGCAGTAAAATACTTTGATTATATAACGACACCTGATTGGGGCCTTAGTGTTCTTTCTGCTTACTTTTTTGGTATTGCTATTCCGCCTCAGTATTACTTTAAGGCTGGTTTCAATGGGTCTCTTCAGTTTGCTATTCCGCCTGACAACGTGTTACCAGCAGGGTTTGGTGTTCCACAAGAAAGTACTAGATATAATTATGGTCCTTGGGTCACTTTAAGAGGCACCTATTCCCCCGAAGGAAAGGCTGAAGTTATAGCTGATCAGTCGTTGCGTCCAGAGACTTTTGGAGGATATGGTAATCTTAAGGTTATAGGTGGTATTGTTGCTACTACTGGTGCGGGAGGAATGACAGCGAACGAAAGCGGGTTTGTTGAAATGGTTGGAAAACCGCAGGGGGCCATAGGAGAAAGGTTTGCAGCGTCTGGTCCGTATTGTACCAATATTGATGTAGGGATTGACGCTACAGGCGGAGTCAAGACTACATATAAATTTAACACATGGACTCCAAACTTTGGAAAAATGGCTAAATACAATATCGACAGAATCTCTGGAATACGAAAGGCCGCATGGAACTTCGCTCAGAAAATGAGAGACAGGATTGAAAAAAGACCTTTTCCAAAATATAAGTTTGAAAAACTAGATTTGGAGGAGGCAAAAAGACACATTCAGACCAATATGGCTTCACGGAACTTTATCTTAGGACCAGCAACAAATGTCAATAATAATGGTCTTGGCGTGCAGGGTGGTGGCGGCAATGGTAATCCTGCTAATGCCAACTTTGGTGCTTTTGCTTAATGGGATATCTGTACATTAAAATTAGGAGGAAAACAATATGCCTTTACAAGTAACAGCCTCAACGACCAGCGTTGCCGATTCTGCTGCTCTTTATGGTGCTCTACCAAATAACACGACCTGCAATTCGGAGGAGCAAATATTTTCTCCAATTATAATACGAAAAGGGGCGGCAGGTGCGTCTGCGATTTCCGGTTTTGAAACCCCCGAAACGGTGGCTAACGAACGTGGACAATTTGGCAATGACAACGCTGGACCAACCAGAAGCGAATTAGATCCATATTTTTCTAATGCTTTAGGAGACGACGGGTCAGAGTGGATAAAAGAGTGTGACTATCAAATAATGGCCAATGACGGCAAGCCTAACGTGGGTACCCGCGATATAAACATAAGAAAAACAGACCGAGATATTTCCGTCGTGACGGCGGTCGCTCTCAGGGGTCCGATAATAGTGTCGGGCTGGGGGTATGATGTGTGCGATAGGCCTGTTCCGCATAAAAGAAATAACGCTGGAGTGCAAGGTAATGCAGGAGGAGCCGGCACCTCGTACTACGTCTTTGATGAGAAGCTAGTCGGTGACAGAGGCACGTGGAAAACAGGACCTGTAAACCTACAGTGGGACGATGAAAGAAAAGTGTGGCAAGGAGGAGCACAAATAGTCTGTGGCGTGCTTAAAGGGGCTATCAAAGCACCAACTGACCCCTGCAAGTCAACTGATTTTATTGTAAAGGTGATGCGAAAAATGGCTGACAGCCCTGATGGGGCTCTCAGCTCCTGCGTTCTAGGCGAAACAATTACATGCCAGAACCGCGACCCAAGTCTCACTCAAGCGGCTGTGAAGGGCATGGTTTTTGTGGTTGCTGTAAGAATTAATTACGAATGGATCCCTCTTTGGGTGGGATGCCCCAACGGGCCACCTCCTGCTGGTACGCCAGAAGATCCGGCACCGGTGTGCAATGACTGTTAATTTTCGGAAAAATCGCCTGTTATGTGTATACAATTATAGAACTTTACAAGGAGAATTAAAAGATGGCAGAAATCAGATTTCAATTACTAAAACAGGCTAACGGCCAACCCGCTCTAGATACCTTATCCGGTTCTGGTTTGGCTTTTTACGGGGCTACTGCCGGTTCTTCAGTGCAAATTGGTGCGTATCAGCAGGTTACCAGAGTAGCTAACGCTAGTGGTAGCGTTTATGAAGACGATACCAATAATATTCAATACGTAGCTAGTACGTTCCCCAGTGGACAAACAAAACTATCCATACTAGGAGGAGATCAAGAAATTGGGCTTTCTGGTGTTAAAACTATGCAGAGCACTTTTGGCATTGAATTTGGTCACACTAGTGCAGTAAAAACACAAAACGCACAACTAAGAATCTATGACCGAAGCAACGTTAACTATCCGGCTAGTGGTGTCAATACTAAGGTTGCTGAGATTATTAATTTTGATGGAACTACTTTTAATTCTCAGGGTGCTACCGGAGACAGTTCTGACGCAGTTGGTAGTGGAGATGCTTTCTGGTGGGGTGAAGCTTGGCCAGCCGCTTTGGTGACCAAGAATTATTACACCAATAGTTCTGCTGTTGTTTTTTACAACGGTTTGGATTCCTCTTCGGTCACAAACGGTGACGCGAGATTAGCAACGGCTGCCGTGGCTGGGTCCTATGACACAGTTGGGGGCTCGGGTCTCATCTTACCTCTGGTAGATTGTCCGGGATCGGGTGGTAAGCAATTGCAGGCAACCGAGGTCATCAGTGGCACCGGCATGGTTTGGCCCAAGTGGACCCAGTACATCACAAGCACGTCAAATCAGCAAACATATTTTGCAGAACCGACTACAGGAGCAACCAATAACGCCCATAACTTTGGAGACGGAAGCGATACCGTAAAGGCATTAGGTGTTGCTCCTATCGACAGAACTTATGGTGGATCGGGAATTGATACTCACCACACTTGGGCTGTCGCGATGTCTGCTTCGCCCCTATCTACAGGGTCAAAAGAGGATTATGGGTTGTATGTTTCTTTAGAGTACCTGTAAGAAAATTAGGATATAAAGGTGGGATACAAAAATCTGACCATTAGAGGCAAGACTGACGGTTTTGGTTGTCAATTTAACGCCAAGCTGTCTGGTCTTGCCTTTTGTCTTACGAGCGGACATCAAAAATGGGCCACTCGGTACAGATATATTCATACTCCTTTTACGACTGTTTCTCATGGGTGGGGAGAACCTGAAGATACCGCTAGATTAAATGAATTCGTAGGGATACCCGATAATAGACATGGAAATAAGATTCATGTTAGGATGAGATATCTTAAAAAAACCTTTAACGATCCCAACGCGTTCTACCATAACTATTCCCTGCAAAAAATTAGAGAGTACTATTGGTCTACCCCTAAGCCAGAACGCGTCTCTTGCGACATAGTAGTTCATATTAGAAGAGGAGACGTTCAGCCACACAGGGGTGGCGACAGGGCTCGGCGGCATCTTCCAAATTTGTGGTACAATAAGGTTATACCAGATGTCGCGGCAAAGTATCCTTCTCACTATAGAATAGCCATCTATTCAGAAGGAGATATGTCTGAATTTGAATCTATACTTAACGACTGGCCGAAAGATTTGGTAGACAGGACCGAGTTCCGACTTTCTCAAGATAGTATTGCTCACCAGAAGTTTGATTTATTAACAACTTATCATCACATGGTAACAGCCAAAGTATTGCTTATGAGTAAAAGTGGTCTCTCATATACTGCCGGAGTATTGAATGAAAATGATGTTTTATTTGTTAGAAGCGGTGCTAGAGGACAAAAAATTCCTCTTAACCATTGGATAAGAAACTCATGGGGGAGCTAGATGAAAGTCCTTTTAACCAATAATAGCGGTCTAGGCGATTACATACTAATGAACGGTGCTACTAGATTCATTGCCGCACAGGAAGATGTTGAAGAGGTTGTGGTACTATGTATGGCAACCCATGATAGATATCAACAAATAAAAAGAATGTATAGCGACAATCCCAATATAAAGGTTATAGGGGAGCCGCATCCAAACTCCTTTAGAAAAGGTAGAAAAAAGATAAAAAGGTATCGCACTAGGTATCCAGAGCATCAATTTAGGACATTTTTCTGGGAGTCATTCGTATGGCCCGGTGCTATGGAGAGAGTGGGGCTAGACCCACACCAAAAGAACTGTTGGCCCGAACTTTTTTATGCTTCTCAGCAAGCACCTTATTCAGCTAGACATGAACACTTTTATATCAAAAGAGATTATGATAGAGAGGCTGAGCTTATAGAGAAGCTTGCTCTTCCGTCAGAGTATGCTCTTTGTATTGATGAGGGCAATAGACCAAGATTTGGCCTGACACCTAAAACTTCTCTATTTACATTTAAGCCCCACAGTCGTCGAGACTTGTTTGATAAGTACCACATATGGGACTGGATGGGCGTTATTGAAGCCGCTGCTGAGATATATACAATAGACACGGGCTGGATGCATTTATTAAAATCGATGAGACTTAATAAGCCTAAGTTTTTCTACCATGTTCGAGGAGGGGTGGCAAAGAATGTATTTACAAGCCGTTATATCAATGATGAGTACGATTATGGCTGGACTATAATAAACGCAGCCGGAATGTTGGTCACTAGCTAAATTGATCGGTTGACTCTCGCCAAATTGGTTCCAGCCCACTCTCTAGTTCAACAGCCTTTACGACTGCTTGCTCACCGTTAAAAACCCTGTCCTTTGGCCGCCACGCTTGTTGTAGTTTATAAACCAGATTTTGAGTATCATATTCTATTGTGTCTGAAGCTCCCACGTTCATGTACAGGCTATGGTGACCCACTTTTTCGTCCTTTGCGGGAGTGCCTCGTTTATTCTGCTCATAATTTCTGGAGTTAGATAGGTGTCTATGTTTAGAGATTATTAGTTCTGACGGATTTAAGACCTTGAGCCCGCTAATGACTCCTAGATAGGCTATCATATTGTCACATCCGGGTCTTCCAAAGAATATCCCACCCTTGTCTATCATTTTCTGCGGTAGAGGAGATCTAAATATCCAAGAATCTTGTGAGTGTTTTCTCGACTGTTTTGGTTCCTTGTGCCTTAGAGAGCCGTCTGGCTGCACGTCCCATCTAGTGAGACAAATAAACATATCTTCAACATCTATCCTGCTTAAGTGACTTAAACTATCGGTGAACGAGATGTCATTATTGCATACAATACATATCTCTCCGATTAGGTTCTCATTCGCATAGAGAAATAGATCGCTATATCTACATCTTGAGGCTGACTCAATAATCTCAACCTTTTGAATCTCCTTAAGAAGGGTGCTATCTTGCACTGAGACTCTTTCGGCAAATAGAAGAATTCTATCTACTTCTTCAAGCGTTGAATTCTCTGCTATGCTTTCGATTACTTCTTTTTTTCTTTTGGGGTCTTTAAACCCAAAGTATTCGGATAGGATTATCATTACGTTATATAATTTATCAAAACTAAGGGTGTATAATATAGGTCAAACTTCTTACTTTTAACTATAGCTTGAAGCATGTCGCCATCCTCCCCCACCCACATGTCCTCTCTGTACTTGATTTCGGCCAGTAGCTCCTTCTTAGCGGAGAGGTGGCCATGACATACAGGTTTGTTGGATCGTACCTCCACGTTGGTGCGTGGGATGTCTTTATGGGGATTAAATATGTAGTGCTGCTCTTTTTCCCATCGTTCATCTACGTCCGTAACCTTCTCTATCTTTATCTCTTGTGTGTCTTGGATGGGAGAAAAATCTAAAACATCCAACCTATAATTGTGAACAAGGGCATCGACATTTTGATTGGCGAATACCCTTTTTATGACTTCACATTTTTTAGGATGGATAGGATCATCCACATCACAAAAACAAACAACCTCACCAGTCGCTAGTTCTCCTCCCTTGTTTCTAGCTCCCCCAGCCAGCATCCTATTTTTAAAATTGTAAACTTTTACATTAGGACTGCTACAGCTCAGAGACTTTAATCCACTGGAGACGACTAGTATTTCGTCAGGCTTGGTTGTCTGTGTTTGTAATATAGTCGATAAAGACTGCTCTAACAGATGAGCGTCTCCATCATAACACGTAATACAGAATGAGATTTTCACTCTTCTGTCAGTAAGTTCTTCACGTCATTATTTAAAGCGTTCTGCTGATCATCGTTTTGCGTAACCATCGAATCTTTTAAATATGTTTCGTGAATAAGAGTCGTGATATCGTTTCTTGCGATAGGAAGATCTTTTGTTGGAAAGTTATGAACATAACAATTAGTGTTCATCTGTTGATTTTTCCATACAGTAACCGTCACAATATACTTATCATTATCTTTGAGATCGTTTAAGGACTCCATATTTTTCATCATGCTTTTTACTCCACGGATTTGGTTTTAGGGTTCCACTTTGTCCATCCCTTGTCTGGAAGCCATTCACCTTCTGCATTTTTTCGTCGGGGGAACAATCCTCCTCCGGTTTTGTTCACGCCAAAGGAGAGTTTCGCTCCACAGTCGCTACATCGGAGTTCGTGGTATTCATTGTTGTCATTTGTACGAACAACAAAACGTAGATTTTCTGATTTACACTTACCACAAGAAGATTCTCCAAACACCTCTTGAAAAGCACCTAGCTGTCCAAACAGTTCTTTTGGTGTATCGACGTTGAATTCTACCGATAACTTTTTCTCTTTATATACTACTTTCATCTTTTATCTCCAGTTTGAATCGTATCCCTGCATCGATACAGGAATATCTTTAGATTTGCTTTGATACTCGTTCAGCACTCCTAACATTTTAGAGGCTGTTTTTTTACTTATGTCTTTAATGGAGTCGTAGACGTCGGTACCAGAATTAATAAAGCCCATAACATCAATACCTAGCTGCTTACATTTTGCGTCAATGAAGTTGATCTGCGGCGTGCTAATGGTATCTTCTTCTTTCCATTCTCCGTCGGTGGGTTTTTGTACTGTTTGACGAACGATAGATGCGACATCCTTGTTGCGTGTCAACTCCTCAGCGGCTAAACATCTAACTTTCAGAGCTTTTCTCAATGCTCTTCCCTCTGCTCTAGTGCTAGCTGTGGCCACCGGATGAGCACAAAAAAGATCGTCTGTGTTTCCATGCCAAACATCAGCAACATCCGCAAAGGTTCTGTATTGACCACCATCCATCCAATCAATAACCACCTCAAACACCACGGTAGCTCTTCCCGGGCCGTCCGCATCGGTAGCTGGAAAGACTTGGGTGGGGCGACTACTAATAATTGTCCCCAGAACCTCTTCTGCCACTCTACGTAACCCCGCACACACAGGATTGCCATCGATGAGCTCTCGGGACTCAAACTTGCCCATTACATACTCGTTCCAATCTTCGGAACCATATGCGGGCATTAGGTTTTCGTCCTTGCTCGTATTTTCCTCTTCGGCAATTCCTTCTTTTATGCTGTCCACATCAAATAAGTCCATATCGTTTCCCATTATTTAATCTCCAGTTCAATAAATCGTTTATCCTTGCGTGGAAACTTGTCTTTTATTGCTTCCACCTTAGCCGAAACTAAATCCCATAACTTTCTTTCCACGCTCTTGTTCATGTTTTTGCATAGATACTTTACTCTAACCACACAAAAACCCTTAGCGATGAGAAGACCGTTTTTTATAGTGTCCATTTTAATAGTGTTCGCTAGTTTATCCTCCCCGAACAGCGGCAAAAAATGCTGCGGTCCGTCTACTTCTATTATAGTGTTGAGTTCTGGCAAAAGCAAATCTATTTCAAATTTTCCTTCGATTAGCCCCTTCTTATGCATTACCACCTCATAGCCATGCTCTTCAAGTTTCTTTTTTAAAAACTTTTCTTGCTTAGACCCTTCCAAGCATGCAAGCCTCAGTGCTCTACCGGCCTTTTCCTGCATCTCTCTTCTCTTTTCGGGAGACATGTTGTCCCACCTGTTTTTTGCAGATTGGCGAAACTGTTTTTTTGCTTCTTCTGGCATTTCCTTCCACGCCTTTTCTACGCCCATGCTGATCTTAGCTTTCTCTTCTTCGGTTCGCTTAAGACCTTTGGTGGGATGTTTTGCTCTTCCGTTTTTAATAGCTAGAGTCTGGGACTCTGATCTGCTTCTGAGAGATTGTCCGTTTTTCTTGAGTATTCTCTCTATCTTTTTGGGGTAGGTGTTTAACTCTTTGGCCAAAGATATTGTGCTTTGACCTTCTGTGTAATTTTTAAT
>TARA_R110000744_G_scaffold9634_3_pt1 | contig 10263 bp, 10 predicted proteins | sample TARA_R110000744 | Tara Oceans TARA_R110000744 (sample SAMEA4398083) | marine metagenome | biome: Polar Biome; feature: [DCM] deep chlorophyll maximum layer (ENVO:01000326); material: water (ENVO:00002006), including particulate matter (ENVO:01000060) such as... | depth 36 m | reverse complement strand
GTACACCCTGATTCATGCATAAGCTATAAACTCCGGATACCATTTTTTATAGTTAGGTATGTGAGATATACCTTCTTTAAATTTAAATAGGTCTTCCCCATCTACCTGTAATAAGGATATTACAGATTTAGATGCATCACAAAGATCACTGTTTAAAAACTCATAGTTGTTTTCTAAATAAACTTGTTTAATATTTTGAGGTAAATATGCAGCATTATAATAAAGAGGATACGCTAATGTATTTGATACAGAGAACTTAAATCTATATGTAAATTTAAACTGATTAACAATATTTTCAAATTCGTGCAGGTATCCAATATTTAATATTGATACACACGGATGTATAGACATTGTCATATTTTTATTACTTACAAGTAGAGTAAGATAATCCCAGATTCTATTCTCGGTAAAGTCCCAATTACTGTGCTTACGTATTAAAGAGTTTCTTTCTCCCCACGCGTCTATAGAAAAACATATATTCACCGAGTTAAAATTGTTTAATAACCTTTGTAATACACTCTTTGACGCACTACCATTTGTATTAAACTGTAACTTTATATTGTGAGATCTACCGCTATTAATTAATATATCAATAATTTTTTTAGTGGTAGGAGACATGAAGGGTTCTCCACCTGAAAATTTAAAATAGTTATATTCTTTTGAAACCTCTTTAAAATCATCCCACCATTCGTCAGAATGTTTAAAGTATTTAGGAAGTGATATTCCTAGCTCCTCAGCAATTTTAGATGAAGAAGCTGGTGAACACATTAGACAAGCATAATTACATATATTGCCAATAAGTTTAAGCTCCATAAAACGTTTGAATTCTACATCTTCCTTATTCTCTCTTTGCCTCTTAGATACTGCACCTTGATCTTCTTTTAACTTACATTGAAAACAAGCTGAGGCTATCTCAGGTACTTCTAATGGATTTTCTCTTTTGAACCCTTCTCTTACTTTTTTCATATACTCAGAATTTTTAAACTGAGATATAGTCATATCGTTACAATGATGGGGTGAAGGTTTAGATTCACAACACAGTGCATATTTACCTAAAGGTTCACTTGATAAAGAATTGTATGGTAAGGGGCAATACCAACTCATCTCCAGGATCTTCCTACAAGTTTATATTCTGAAGAAGCAGATAATTGTTTGTGGAGATTATTATATTGACTTATAATATGCTTAGGATCGAATAGTAACCATGTAGCATAATATGTAAATATATTACTCACATAACACAGAGTCCTCTTCCCTGCAATCTGCTTTGGAAGCCAATCTAGATCATCTACTAACATATTAATCAATTTCATCTTGTAATTACCTAAAGCGAGATTATCTATCATGTTAGCAGCATCTTCTGTTATATATTTATTAGATTTAAAAGCGTGCATTTGATTTGGAGTTCTACCAGAAGAAAATATATAATCATCCTTTGAATATATAGTTGAAAGATGGTCCATATACATTAATAAATCCTCACCAACAAATCCTAATTCAATAATTTGTTGCTTCACATCTAGAAAGACTTGATCATAATCAAATATAATTACTTCTGTATCTTCATGTCCATATTCTTTATACAACCACTCTGGTATAAGACCTGCTGTAGGAGCTATTATAATATCATACTTACCTTCTATGTCTTTAGGAAGTGCTTCATTATTTTCATAATAGAAGCGTTTACGTTTTCTGGTAAGCTGGTCTATAATAATTTTGCTTGATGTGTGATCTTGAGGTATAGCAACTGTTGTGTTGTGTTTTAAATAATTGTATACTATGTTTTCATGATATTCATAATCTCTATGAGGATAAGTAAACCACTTCTGACTTCTTTGTTCTTTATTAAAATTATTTATTCTAGGGTGTTGATCAGTCTTAATCCATAGAGGAGTATAATCATCGTGAATATTATCTTCACTCCGTGAGTATTCATCACCCAGTTTAGTAATTGAATTACCATCCCATATGGTAAGGTTTATTTCTAAATGCTGAGTATGTATCGTAGCTGGTTTATTAGGATGAGCTATTATATGAGCCCTCATAAACTCATCAGATTCAGAAAATTCATAAAAGTTTTGTATAGGGGTTTTAACAGTAGTTTGATTACCAAATCCTGATATGACCATACCTATAGTACATACCATTGCGTGAGTATGTCCTTTAGATTTGGCTTGCTTTAACGCTAAATCTAAATCTCTACAGAAGTAAATAGTGTGACCCGAACCAGCTCCTGTTACTCCACCTTGCATATTCCAATAAAGGTACGAAGCCATTTTTTCTTTGTACCAAGTCCAAGGTATTTTATCATTTTCTAATATTATAAAAGCTAGATGTTTAAAAGAATCTTTTACCGGTCTATTGTATAAGAGTTCATCAAAGAGATCATTTGCCGTTTGGTAATTCGATTGGACCATAATCTCTCTCAAAGCTTTCAATTAAATGTTGTTTAGTTTGATCGCTATGATAACCATGAATAATAAAATGAAATCTATTCTCTGTAGAATCATTTCTTGCTTCATGTTTAGGACCATTATCATAGAAGAATTGCTTCGTGGGCTCAAAAGGAATTTCTTGAAGATTATCAGCACGTCTTAAATAACAGTTGGGGGGTTGAGTTAGGCATACATTGATAGCTGACATAATACTTCTGCGAGGGTTTTCCTCTGTATATGGATCTCCATTGGGGTGTTGTTTTGCTCCAGTGTTGACACCATCACTATGAGCGGTAATATACCCACCTGGTTCCAACAACATAAACCTTGCTCTGCGTAGCTTTGTGATATCAAAGCAGTCTAGTAAAAACTCTTTAGTGCGTGGAGCAATTTCTGCAATCTCTGTCCAATCCCATTTGGTGGTTTCATCATCAACCATTCCATACCCTGTTGGACCCATTGTGTGGTAGTAGTCAGCAAAGCCATATAGAGTAGAAGAACACCAACCTTTTGAATCACTTCCACGATGCCTAACAAAGTATCCTTCTTCAAACACCTGGTGTACTTCATCAATAGACTCTTTAGGAAATTTATGAACATGCTCTAAATAAAATAGATCGTGATCTATAAAATATTGCTTGACATAATTAACTTTTTGGTTTAGTATACTCAATGGTTTTCTTCCTTAAATTGTGTTTCTTACTACAAAAGTTTTTACATGTGTGTGATGCGCAATCCTTACCTAAGTTATTCCATGACATGGGTATTATTTTATTGATAAACTCACTATTCATCAAAGCGTCTGTTAAATCATTATGAATAACATTCATCTCATCAACATCATAGAAATTCATAACTCTATCGCGTAATGTATAACTATATATTCCTTCCATATGATCTAAGGAGTTACCAATCCAACAACATGGCAGAAGCCTTCCTTTATTATCTATATAGAATTCATTATGGTTACTAGCTTTACAATTCACCCCTTCTTGTTGTTCAGAATCAATAAACTTTTTTGCGTCTTGTGTTTGTTTAAAATCAGGGTCAGCTGTTTCTAATACAAAGTCTTTATTCTGAAATCTAAAGTTTTTCTTCCCGTCCTGTTTCTGTGTGTGTGCAAACCTGGGCGTGTGAATTGTTATAAACTTTGTAAACCCCATCTTCTGAGAGAGGTCATATGCTTCATCAAGCTGATGTTCGTTGTGTTTAAATATTAAATATTGCCATCTTGCATCTCCCCCGTTATCAATGTATGCCTGGGCGTTCTCCATGACTTTATCAAAGTTAACTCTCTGTCTATAGATGTGATTGGTATCCTTTAGTCCATCTACTCCAAATGTAACCTCAGATCCCTTTGCAGCTTTTGCAAACAACTTACCCAACTTAGCCCAATATGCTTTAGTTCTAAGACCGCCATTGGTAGCCATTTTAATAACTGTTTCTGGACTTTTTTCTGTAATATACTCACATATTTCAAACAGATGTTTAGTTGTAATTGGATCTCCTCTATTACCACACATATTAATAACACCAAGGTCATAAGTATCAAAGAATTTTTTGTCAAAGATCTTTTTAAAATCAGTTAACGATAGCTGATCTGTATCGACATCTTTCCTAATTTTCATTTCATATGGAGCTTTATTGCTAATGTTGTGTCTACCACACATTGAACAAGCTGCATTACAAAAATTGGACAACTCTATATGGCACTTAATAGGTCGCTTGATTGTATACATCATCGGCCTATGACCATAAATCGATTCATTCCATTATCCAATACCATTGTTCCACTATAATAAACGTCTATCAGACCAGCCTGATCTGCTAGCTCATCTGGATCCGATACACAATTAATATGATCATCATACTTTTTTTCATCTGTAGATTGTAGTGCGTACACTGGACCAACATTGTCCGAAGCAAAGTGCTTATCTCTTATATTCTTCATGTGCCACATATGCTCACATGATGGGTTAATAACTAAGTCAACGGGTCCATTTTTCTGTTGATCATTGTCAATATTACTCATGAAGAGATTGCGCCTAGAGGCCTTAAATTTACCAGCATCTTTATATCTTTTATTAAACTTATAACTCATTATCTGAACATCTGGATCAATATCATAGTTGCACACAAACCCCACATTTAAGTTACCAATAAGAATCTCCGCAAGAGCATGACAATACCACCCTCCTAATACCATAACATTATCAAACTTTGTATTTAAATTATCAATTTCAGTACCTAACCACAGCTTGCTCTGTAGCTGAGATGTGGTCATTGAATCGACTATTCGATTTACTGACCATGGAGTATGCTTAAACACGTGGTTTTGAGCTCTACTCCAGTTGTTGCTTAAACTTGGATTATATTTTAAGTATTCCATAAATTTTTTATCTCATCAATTTGGTGCATATGCTCTTCTTCGACAATACCGGTTCTGACGGAATGAGAGTTATTAAATAAACAAAGCAAGTGATCATACCTTATTTTATTTGGTTCCATATCATCAGGAAAAATGTTACCTTTATACCAAGAGTATACAACACCCCTTTCAAATCCTTTAAGAAAGCCTTCAGCTTCGTTGTATATATCGTACCAATGGTGATTAAAATAATTATCAATTGTTGAATGAGTGAAAAAGATATATTCTTTATTTTTATTGATATGATCAAACACAGGTTTCATTTGACCTCGGTCCCACCGTATCATCGATGAATTTAGAGGAGTTGATTTGAGTTTACCAAAGTTCTTCTTGCAATTGTCTATATCATTCCACCAACCTCTAACAATAGAAGGTTTTGACATATCCATATCAAAAAGGTGGTCAATGTTGTTGTGTATTAAAACATCTTGATCTAAATACAGAAATTGGTCTCCATCTAGTTCAGAGAATAGATCTTCGTTAAACATATAGCATTTGCGGTACGCCCAAAACTTACCTCGCGTAGGATCGTATAAATGATCCCACGTTGTGGGCAGTTGTATATCATAAGATTGTTTGGGAGTGTCAGTCAAACAGAAAAACTTGTAGTCTAAGGTACAGTTATTTTCTACTTGCTTTTTTAACTTATCAACGTAAGCATCATATTTGGTGCCCCACTTTACGCATACTATATTAATCATATTTTAAATTTTTACAAATGCAGCAATCACTTCTGAAATGGATTTGGCCTTACGGATTTCTGCTTTTATTCCTCTATCACTAACATCTTTCACGGTTTTATGGTCAAAGATTTTAAGTTTAAATTTGAATAAGCTCTCTTCATCAATGTCGCTTAATATAGTATCTATAACTAAATTAAAAACTTCATCCTGCTTTAGATTACTAAGAGTTAGACCTTCTTTTTCAGCAATGGATTTAACAGCAGCTTCAAAATCATCGCGGGAGGCGCGTATAGACTTTACAGTGTTCTCATGTAATTGATCAATTGTTATCTGTTTCAATAATTGATCCCATGTGGGATCACCATCTTTTGCTTCAATATTAATAGCGTATGGCGGTTCATCAGATTGGGGGTCATTCATAATTGCTTCAACAATAGTTTTTTCATTGTCGGTGAAACGTGCTGAAACTAATTCATGATCATTCATGGCTGTATCCTATACTTGTCTAATTTTTAAAAAGTGTGTAGCTGCTGTAACCACAGAACCGTTAGGAAATTCTTGGGTCCGATAATCATTAGCATTAACTAAGAGGGTTTGGTAATTACCAGAACCATTTAATACAGTATTAACCATACCTGAACCTCTGTTGTTACCAGCACCATTAATACTATATCTAATTCGTGATCCAACAACTTCAGATGCGACGTGTCTTACACAGTTCTTTAATAAAGTATCAAAATTAGCTGTTGAATACTGCTGAATATTAGCATCAGCACTTCTAGTGAACATGGGCACCGTATATGAAACAGCACTGCCTGAATTTGTACGGAATAGATAGTAATTTGTTATAGTAGTTGGTTGGTCTTGAGTCTCACCAATACCACTTGCTGTGTATGCTCCAACATTAGCCCTTGTATCTGAATAGATTGGTGTATTACTAATTAGTGTGTGACCAGATAAAGATGTGCTTGTGTGAATACGATATGTACCAGGTTGATCGGTACCATTGGTTAGTGTATCAATTGCTGGATATATGAACGTGTCATACATGTCAGTAAGAGTCATTGATCTAATGTTACCACTAGTATTATATACTGGAAACGCAAGGCTGTTTGTGTCAGCAGTCGCAGCTGTGTTCTCAGCATTTTCTGCAATTCTGGAATAGTTAATAGTTACAGTTGATACGTTGGGAGTCTCTGCCGCAGTATCAAAGTTAGTAACATCAGTTGTAGAAGCACCTGCTTGTAATCTAGTATCTGAAATACTACCCAAGCTACCCTCAGATGATACTTGTGACAAGTCCACTGAAGGATCGGTACCATAAAGATACCTGACTTGGTTCTTAATGTTTGCAATATCTGTTGAACTCATTTCAATTAGATTATTGCTCCCATCAAGTTTGAGAGGGGTTCTAACAGTCATTTAAATTAACTTCCTGCACCGTACAATGTCTTCACTGCCGTACCTGCACTGTTATATATTACTAATGTAACAACACTTTTTAACTCACCTGATCCGACAGCGTCATCATCCATCTTATCCTGAGTTACAGAATTTGTAGCAAGTTTAGCAGTTGTAACTGCACCAGCATTTATCTTAGCAGTCGTTACCGCATTAGTAGCAAGTACAGTTGCACCGTCTGCTGTAGACGTTATTGCACCAGTGTGGTTGGGGTGTACATAATTGTTAGCATCTGTAGCACCAGTATATCCTAGATTAGCTAGAGTCAATGTTCTTGTAGCGACTGTCGCATTAGCATCTGTAACGTGACCTAATGTATCTGTAGTAACATTAAGATCTAAATCTGATATAACAGTTGCTCCTGTAAGAGCTCCTGTATCGATAGCCATATCATCACCAGGATGTGATGGGTGTGAATAAGCAGCTGGAATAGTAACTGTTTTAACATTAGCTGCGGTTACGTGACCTCTAGCATTTGATGTTATAGAATCTATAGCAGTGAATGTTCCACCATATGCAACTGAACCTGTTGATGTTGTATTTGTTCTTGAAATGTTGCTGTGATTGATTGTACCAGAAGAAATACCAATCTCTGTACCACCAGAGAAGTGAGCTCTTGTTTCTGATGCAGAAGGTCCTGTATATGTGAATACACCAGTACCTTGGTTATAAGCAAATGATCCATCACCACCAGCATCAGTAGCACTTACTTTATTTCTAAAGTCTGCATCTGTATCAATACGATCGTCTAGTTCATTGATTGCTGCAACTAAGTTGTTCTTAGCTGTTGTATCTAAACTTGCTAGATTACCAATCTGTGTTAACTGAGTAGAAGCACCAGAGTCAAGTAAATTAATCTCTGATTGTAATTCAGCAATTGCTCCACTGACAGTAGATGCTGTAGTACCCATTGCACCTGTCGTGATTGTACCTAACTCAGCATCAAGTTCATTGATAGCATCTGCTAGTGTTGTAGCTGTAGTTGTTATTGATTGTGTTTGTTCTACTTTAGTATTAAGGACATCAACTTCTGCTTCGAGTTCAGCAATTGCTCCACTCACTGTAGAAGCTGTAGTACCCATCGCACCTGCAGAGATTGTTCCCAATTCTGCATCTAGTTCATTGACCGCATCCGCTAGTGTTGTTGCAGTTGTTGTCAAAGCTTGGCTTGGTTCTACTTTAGTGTTAAGAACATCAATCTCTGTTTCTAACTCTAATATAGCACTGCCAACCGTACTAGCGGTTGTTCCCATTGCTCCAGCTGTGATTGTACCTAACTCAGCATCGAGCTCGTTGATTGCACCAACAAAGTCTGAATCTTGAGTAGTTGTGAGATTACCTCTCCAACCTAGATCTGCGGAAACAATATTCACCTTGTCTTTAAAGGCGCCTACTGTGTCACTTAAATTTACAATTTGCTTTGGCATGTGTTACTTCTCTGCTAATTTTGTCAGTAAATCTTTTATAGCACTAATATCATTCTTTAATTGATCCACGTCAGATTTCAGTTCTCTTTGTTCTTGTTGTTCCAGCTGCTGCCTATGCTTTCGTTCTCTAGCATAGTTAGCTTCTGTACTATTTATACTAATGACAGCGCCAGTATTCTTATCACGAACAAGATCTGTACGACCTTCTACTTTCACATGGTCCATATTATACCGTTAACGCAATGACTCTTAGATCGCCAAAACGTGGTACCTTAGCACTATTAGTTGATTTCATTACAATCTTTATTTGGAACTGATCAAAGTCGTCAAGCGTTCCGTTTATTCCCCCAGCAAGATATCTATAGTCTCTGAAAATAACAGCATTATCATCTGATGGTATAGCTGTTTCTGGAGCAATCAATGTAAAGTCTTTATCAGTTAATCTACCACCAGTACTATTTGTTCTGAAGTATACATCAAAACCTGCTGCTGATGGTTTGTTAGCACTTAACATAATCTTTAGACCTTTAGCTTTTTCAGCTAATGCGATTGGTCTTGTAAGATGTTTAGCTAGGGATGAGCCACCTCTAGCGCTTGTCTCAGCTACAGCAGCCAGAGCATTGTTGTTGTCTACTCTGTTGTGTATTGTAGATACTGATGTTCTTTGCATGTCAATTACAGGAGATACTAAAGACGAGTTAGTTGTAAAATCGACTTTAATCGATGTTGATCTAATACCAGAACCAATGTTTGCATCTGCATTGCGTTTTGTTGCTAGCAACTTAGGGGTATCAAAGTAAATGTTACGGTTGATTGGATATGCTGTATAAGATGTTTCTTTCTGATACGCTGTTTCTGCTCCACCCAAAGATTTACCAGATGTTAATTTAGCATTAGCTGATACAGTTGTTAGTGGTGGAAGAATATTCTCAACCTTTAGCATCATCACATCAAACATATTTTGACGTTCAATTGTAAAGTCCCCACCACCTGTTGTAGCAGATGTAGCATTTGCTGCTGCATTTACTTTGAAGGTGTTACCATCAACAGCTGTAACTGTTCTAGTACCATTAATGTTATTCGCAGCGATGCCACCTACCGCAGCTGCTCCTGCTATTAGAACATCATCACCTACAATAAAGCCGTGGTCTTGTAATGCTATTGTAATAGAGTCTGCATCAGAAGTATTTGTTTTGATAGCATTTGAAATATTTACTACTGGTGGAGGACTGTTTTCGATTACTACTGATCCGCTAGTAGCAAAGTCTGCCCTAATCAATTCAAATGTAAGATCTTTTGTTTGATCTGGTTCCCAAGTTCTAGCGTTCTGAGATTTAAACAAAGATCCCATTGTAGCTTGCTTAGTTAATTTCTTTTCTGTTGAGCCAATAATAAACTCTCCAGCTTCAGCAACATATACGTTATATTCGTTTGAGTCACTTAACAATACTATGGCATACTCTTCATTACCAGTTAAGTATACTGGCTCATCAAACTGGAATGTTACAACTGCTGTACCATCTGCTGATGTTGTGATCGCGCTAGGAGCTTTGAATACTGTTGATCCAGGAAGAACCGCATCCGATGATGGAATACCGTTGACCATAGGTCTTAGTTGAGCTATAACTGGACTTGCCCCTGTAGCTGGTTTAGAAGAAAATCTAACTTTGATTGCTGTGATAAAAACACCTTCTAGATCTTCAATAACAAATGATTGTGCAAGAGGATCTGTTCTTTCACCAGCTCGTCGAACTGGATCTGGTGCTGGTCTAAAGCGAGTGGTGACCGATACCGATGAAGATGCTGTGTTAGTTGTAAACGCAACATCA
>TARA_R110000744_G_scaffold93384_9_pt1 | contig 10270 bp, 10 predicted proteins | sample TARA_R110000744 | Tara Oceans TARA_R110000744 (sample SAMEA4398083) | marine metagenome | biome: Polar Biome; feature: [DCM] deep chlorophyll maximum layer (ENVO:01000326); material: water (ENVO:00002006), including particulate matter (ENVO:01000060) such as... | depth 36 m | reverse complement strand
ACCGACTTCAAGTCGGTTTTTTTGTGTCTGAAATTCACGAAGTCGACACACAAGCGTGTCGGCCGAAGGTCGGTCCTATCGAGCCCGTCCACTGGCACCATCTCTTTGTTGTCTACGCGAAGAGATACACAAGCCGACCTTGAGTCGGTTTTTTTGTGTCTGGAATTTGAGAAGTGTTGGTTTCAGCGGAATTGAAGTAAACACTTCCATGATGATCTGCACCCAGCCACCGCGTCCATGCGGTCTCGTTCAGCCGGGCGGAACCGCTTTCCTAAAGATACGGGGTTCACCCCTGAGTCGGTTTTTTTGTATCTGGGATTCACAAAGTCGCCACGCAAGCGTGTCGGCCGAAGTTCTGTCCCATCGAATCCCCCAGCCAACACTGCCTTGCAATAAGCATGTTTGACTTCTACGCTCATTGGAAAATACCATTTAATGGATCAATGGACATGTCATTAAAGAATACAATATGGAATATATGGTCAGTTGTCCTTATCATTTTCGCTTCAAACCTCGTGGTGGCACAGACATCAGTATCGAGTGACTATGTTCCTTTACTCAATAAGCATCAAGGAGAATGGGTAGCGGCAAATTATTCACAACAACAGCTAAATCAGCCAGGCATGGTATGTGTGCGATTTAATAACTATTGGTGTATTAAATCGCCTATGGGTAAACCCACATACTGGGATGGTCAAGAGTCTCAAGACTCAAGGGGACATGCTCAGTTTTCACACCCAAAATACGCGGCTCGCGCTTTTGTCAAACTCATGCGTACCTATTACTTTACCCACAATCTTCGTTCTGCTAATGACATCATGAATCGTTACGCACCGGCGACAGATACCATTGGCTCTGTGGCAGGTGGCAGACCAAACCCAACCACAGAATATGCAAAGCAGATTTCACGGGCACTTGGAAAAAGCCCAGACGAAGACTTAAAGTTGTTCGCAAATGAGACTACCGTCAATAAAAATGAAATGGTGGCGCTATTGATCACGTTTGCGAAATGGGAAATTACCGCTAATAATCAAGTCACCAAAGAACTTGCCCTTGATGGTATTGCCCTAGCGGGTTACTGAACAACTATTAGCGTACAAACTATTCAGGTTGTGGTTTATTCGCTATTTCTAGACGAGTTATTCTACTAAGTTGAAATAACAATGCTTGAATCCAAACCTTTTAGCATCTCAAGAAACGTATTCTTCCATGCTTGCATGCCACCACTCATTATCTTCGTGCTGTTAGCTGTTTCTCTATGGGCGCCAACAAATGGCGAGGTTGAATTCCCCTTAACCATGGCCATTTTTATTGCAGGTGCCGGGGGAGGCATAATTAGTACCTACTTTCGGTTAAAGGATGTGGCCTCAGCTAAAGTAGAAGCAAACGCTATTTTACAAATTTATATTTCACCGATTATTGCCGGGCTGCTCGGCTGGATTTGTTATGCTTTTTTTATTACCGACATGATTAGTGGGCCTTTGTTTCCTGAATTTGTAAACAAAGAACATGATTATGAGGGACTCAGAAGTGTTTTTCAAATTCAACCCGAACATACTTTAGATGCAGCAAAAGCTCTATTGTGGGCGTTTATCGCTGGTTTTTCCGAAAAAATGATCCCCAATATTCTCGATAAACTATCCCATCAGGCTGAAACTCAAGTCAGGGTCAAAGAATCCAACACAACCATTGAAGTAGTGACGTCAAACGAAGATCAAAAATAGAGGAAAGAAAATGGATATGAGAAAGCTAATCGATTTTCGGCAAAATATAATTCAACCAGTATTAACCCAAATGGGCGCCTCGAACTTAGCCGCAGAAGAATTGTTGTTGGGCACGGCTATTCAAGAAAGTTTGTTTTTAAAGTATCGAGTTCAAATGGGCGGTGGACCGGCGGTGAGTTACTATCAAATGGAACCGGCAACTCATAATGATATCTGGGACAACTATTTAAGGTATCGCAGTGAACTTGCTGCCAAGGCTATTGCCTTTCTTCGCTCGCCTGATGCGGACAAAATTGCAGAGCTTGAAAGTAACGACAAATATGCAACTGCAATGGCACGCATTCATTATATGCGTGTACCGGAAAAGTTACCTGATGCGGGAGATGTAAAAGCACAGGCAAACTATTGGAAAGAATATTACAATACGCCGCTTGGTAAGGGTAAACCAAGTGAATTCATTGAAAAGTGGGAACGGTATCTTGCACAAAGTAACATTTGAAATACGAAAAACCTTTACTGTAGGTTTATGGGTATTCTTGTCATGCTTGAGTGCCTGTTCAACAAACAGCCAGCATACCCAACAAAAACGCTTAACCGAGCAAAGTAACTATTCTGTTGTTCAAGCAACTGATAATAAGCCGAAATACGTGACTAATTACACTGCTTCAGGCAAGCCGTATTATCATCTAAAATTTGTGCTCGATTCTGAAAACCTGTTGCAAGTAGAACGCTATACATTGCAAGAATTCGAGCAAAATGGTGGACAATTTGAAGTGCTTTTAAAAAAGAGCGCTTTCCCAATTCAGGCTCCAAACTGTAATTCCAATCTAATTCTGCGCATGCCTTGGGTTCCACCAGACGTTGATTTGACGTTGAAATACCAACTATATCAATCAATATTAGCTGTTTATCTAGGGCATGCCGAGCAAGTCTCTGTTGTATTAGAGCTAAACCCTTATGTGCAGGAAAGCCAGCAAGGAATTGAGCTAACGCAATGTAATATATTCTTTAGGCATGCGAATGCTAAGTATGTACCGCACACTGAAAGCTATCATTAATCCGCCAATGACTTCCTAAACGATCGCTTAAAAATAGCAACGTTTAATGATTTGCGCAGATACAATAAAGCAGACTTCTAAGCAATGGTATGCGCCTATTCACCGGCGACTAGCTGAATTCAAATTAGCGGTAATAATCTTGCCTAAAATATCACGAATATGATTAGCCTGAATTCGTGTACTTCGCAGGCAGGGAAAGATAGCTATTCATTTAAAAAATGGCGAAGTGGTGTCAAAAAGTACTATAAATATAGCGATTTTAAGAATGATCAATTTCAGCATTAACTAAGCTATGTAAGTTATTTACTTTAAGGTATTTTGTCATTCTCCAATCGCGGAAAAGCCAAGTAGTTTTTTCTGGGATTTGAGTTCGTGGAGTTTTTAAATTCAGAGGAAACACGTCCCTGATGATACTCCCCCAGCCGAGGCATCCATGTCTGGTTGTTCAGTAGTGCTGTGCAGCTAAAAAATTCCGCTTCACCCACTGGTACCATATCTTTGTTGTCTACTCGAAGATATATACAAACCGATCTTGAGTCGGTTTTTTGTGTCTGAAATAATTAAAGTTATTCAAGATAAATAGGATTTTGAGACACTAATATTAATTCATATTAGATTTAATGACATAGTTGATTTGGCCACTACAGATCGAGTGATTTACTAATAAACACTCTAATACAAGGCATACGTTCATACATCACAAATAATAATCTTATTAGGACCGTCTCGTTGGATCTTTGCTTTACCAGAGCTTTCTAAAAACTTTAGTAATGAGAGAGGATCATTCGTTTCGAATACGCCAGTGATCGACATACGTGAAAGGCTAGGGGAGTCTATTGTTATTTGCAGGGTGTTGTAGCGATTGAATTCATAAATCACTTCATCTAAACGATCATTCTTAAACATCATTTCCCTGACTTTCCAAGAGGTTTTTTTATCCAAGTCAGCTTTGACTTCTGTTTTCACTATGCCATTTGATTGCACAGTTGCTTGTTGTCCTATTGAGACTATTAACGTTTTATCTGATGTGAAATCAATATTGGTGTTTTTCTGTAATCGAATGGAATCATCCTTGATTGCTAAATCTTGGTTTTTGACTGCATTATTTGTCAGAGCTACTTCACCTGTAATGACCGTTAATTCAATTGTACCTTGGTTGTTTCTGACATTGAATTCAGTGCCTAAAGCTTGAAACATTGTTCCATTTACCCAAACTCTGAACGGTTTATTCGGATCATGTGCAACTTTAAATATCGCTTCACCTTGATATAGGTAAATGTTCCGAAACTGTTCAGTGTAGTCAATTTCGATATTCGTTAACGTATTTAAATACACTATTGAGCCATCAGCTAGTGTTACGCTTCGCTGTTCACCAAGCGCGGTTGTATAGTCATTTTTTAATTGAAGGTTAGGGGTATCTTCATTAATAAATAAGGGGGAATTCAGTTGAGAGAACGTAAAAATACTGATGACAATCGTTGCTGCCATCGCTAACCATATACGGGCTGTTATATTTTTTCCTCGACGTTCATTTTTAGTTGTTTTCTCCGAGTTAATTTTATTGCTATGAATTGTTAAAATATTACCGTCTGACTTACTTATGTTTGCTAACAAACTATCTATAGAAATATCCTTGTTTGGATCAATGTCAGACAACACATCAAAAATGGCACAAGCCTGTAAAAACTCGTCGAGGTGAACCGGTCCTTTAAGTAACCAATGAGTAAATTCCTTCTTTTGCTTCTCATTTAAATCACCGTCATCCAAAAGCATTGCCCAATGACTCGCTTCTTCAATAATATGAATGTTTGCTTGGTTATACTTACTCATAATTCTTTACTCATACTATGTGCCTTTCGACATTCAGTAATCGCTCTGGTTAAATATTTTCGCACGGTATGAATTGAAATCCCAAGTTTTTGCGCGATCTCGGCATGTTTTAAGCCGTCTCTTTTTCTCATAAGTAGTATCGATTGATAAATAGCCGGTAAACCTGAAAGTATATTTTCTAAATCAGTGATCGCTTTTTGCATTTCGAAATTCGATTGGGGATCATCATCGCTCGCTATTTCTTCAATGCCATCAAGTGAACAGGTATCTTTTTCCGCTTGGCGATCACTTTTGATTCTCACTTCGTGGACTAAATTAGCAGCGATACGAAAAAGATACGCTTTTGGTTGCTCTATTAGATCAGTTCGTTCTACACGCATTAGTCTAAGATAGGCTTCTTGTGAAAAATCTTGCGCTTGTTGTTTGTTTTTTGAACGCCGCAATAAGAAAGCAAATAGCTCTTTATAAGAACTATCATATAGCCCTTTGATAAATCTACTGTTTCTACTTACTGTATTGTTAGTCATTGCTTCATATCTTGCTGCGGTATTTGACGCGTAAAAAATGAAAAAAAAAGGTTCTCATTAATTAGGAGTGCTTCTGGATAGAAAGTAGGTACAAAAAATAAATATATAAATAATAGTACCCAAAGTTAGTGTCACTGCACTCTTTCTTCTTGAGCAGGTAAAAACCTGCGATATTGTTGGCGATTATCTATGCCCAATAAAAAACACTAATATATCATGGTCATAGGAACATAAGCATGAAAACACATATCCCTAAGTGGAAAAGAAAGCCAATTGTACTTTCTGTTATTTTGTCGTTGGCGGGCAGTTTGAGTGTGGTGACTGACGTCAGCGCCCAAATCAAACAAGTACAAATCAAAATAGCGGCAATACCCCTTGATAATGCATTGCAAAATGTAGCAAAGAAATTTGGTAAACAGATTGTATTCTTTTCTAATGTAGCTAACGGTTTGACTGCTGAAGCGTTCTCAGGCTCGTATACAGAAGAAGAAGCTTTAGATTTACTGCTTAAAAATACAGAACTTCAATACCGTTATATAAATAGCAAAACGATCGCAATCGAAAAAGCTATAGAGGGAGTAAAACTCGACGGAAAAAAGCGAGTGGAGACAAATAGTCTCATCAACGACCAAGCTCAACAGAACGCCAGTAACGATCGTCCTACTGGAGCAGGTAAAGGAACAATCGAAAATATAACGGTTACGGCACAGCGGCGTACTCAAAATTTACAAGAAGTTCCTATTTCAGTTTCTGTCATGAAAGACGATTTGCTCGATAGCATTACTACGAATGGCGCTGATATTCGTTTTATGTCGGCACGCATACCGAGTTTGAAAATTGAATCTTCGTTTGGTCGCTCTTTTCCGCGCTTTTATATTCGAGGTTTAGGAAACCAAGATTTTGATTTAAACGCTTCTCAGCCAGTATCTTTGATTTATGATGACGTTGTGCAAGAAAGCCCTATTTTAAAAGGGTTCCCTGTTTTTGACGTAGAAAGCGTAGAAGTACTAAGAGGACCTCAAGGGACTCTATTTGGTAGAAATACACCGGCCGGCCTAGTGAAATTTACTTCTAAGAGGCCAACACAAGATTTTGGAGGTTATTTTTCTGCTTCATACGGCTCTCTAAATACATTATCGACTCAAGGCGCACTAAGCGGAGGGTTAACCGACACGCTTTCAGTTCGAGTTTCGTTATTAAATCAAACGCGAGATGACTATATCGATACCCAAGCCCCTGGTTTCGAGGAAAAAGACGTTTTAGGTGGGTATGATGACCGAGCAGCTAAAGTCCAAGTTTTATACGAGCCTAGTGATAAGCTTTCCGCGCTTTTTAACTATCACACTCGAGATTTAGATGGGACTCCTACTGTATTTCGCGCTAGTGCAATCAAACCCGGTACAAATAACTTTGTAGAAAACTTTGATCGCAATATTGTCTATCAAGATGCAGCTCAACGAGCAACTCAGAGTGTGAAAGTAGACGGCGGCAGCGTTAAATTAGAATACTTAGATAATGACTTTAGCTATACGTCGGTGACGGGTTATGAGTCGGTTGAAATGTTTTCACGTGCAGATGTTGACGGTGGGTATAGAGTGAGTAGTTTTGGCGACCCCTCTGGATACACAGGAGAGCTGGGAACAGTGCCTTTATTTTCCGTAGAAAGTGCTGACGGGATCCCTGAGCATAGTCAATTCACTCAAGAGTTTAGAATTGCCTCTAATGAGCTGGGCCGGTTTGATTACCAAGCTGGTGCATTCTTTTTTACCGAAGATCTCGATATCGATACCTTTCATTATAATGAAGACGGCAGTGTTAAACGATATTTGCAACAGAATCAGCAAACGGACGCATGGGCTGTATTTTTTTCAGGCGATTATGATGTGAGTGATGAACTCAGTATCACTGGTGGACTTCGATACTCAAAAGATGAAAAAGAATATACTGCTCAGCGAATCATTTCGACCTCTAGCGATGGTGAGTTTTTTGATCCAATGTATGCCAATACAGAAGACTCGGCTATTAGCTGGGATTTAAGTGCAACTTATAAGTATTCAAGCGATACCAATTTGTATAGCCGAGTTGCAAAAGGATTTAGAGCTCCCAGCATTCAAGGGCGCGTCGTTAGTGGTAATAACCCACAATTAAGTATTGCAGATTCAGAGACAATTCACTCAATAGAAGTTGGAGCAAAATCTGATCTGTTAGATGGGTCTGCTAGGGTCAATTTCGATATTTTTTATTTTGAGATGGATGACCAGCAATTAACTGCACAGTCTTCTTTCGATGAGGGGGCGGCAAAAGAACTCCTGAATATAGATAAAACGGTTGGTTACGGCTTCGAACTTGAAGCTGAGTATGCGATAACCGCAGACTTACTTACTACGTTGGGGGTTAGTTACAATAACACCGAGATTCAGGATGATAATGCAGCTATCTCAACCTGTGATTTTTGTACCGTACGGAATCCAGTAGATGAAAACGGCTTGATTGGTGTAGATGGATTATCCTTACCTCGTGCGCCAGAGTGGATCGGAAACTTCACAATGCGTTATAGCACGCAAGTCGGGGATGGAGATCTTTATTTCTATACTGATTGGTCTTACGCAAGTGAAGTACAATTTTCCTTGATTGATGCCGTTGAAATGCAACAGGATCCCTATTTGGAAGGTGGTATTCGCATCGGTTACCTTTTCGCCGTGAATGATTACGATATGGAAGTTGCGGCTTATGGTCGAAATATAACCGATGAAACAGCATTAGTTGGTGGTTTAACCATTAACAACCTTGCTGGTATTGTTAACGAAGGACGGGCATGGGGAGCGGACTTTAAAGTTAAGTTCTAAGCAATCTTTTAGTATTGCCTGTTTAGTGGTCGAGCTGCTCCATATGTTTAACTGGAGTAGTTCTGTCACACCAACTTTTTCCTATTTAGGAGTTGTCGAATGAAATTAAATTGCATTTTAAAAACTATTCTTAGTTTTCTCTTATTCTTTGGTTTTTCCTCTATTTTAAATGCCCAGCAGACAGTCGATATATTAATTACTAATGGGCATATTCTCACCATGGACTCAGGTCTCACAGAGTATCCGAACGGTTTTTTGGCTATTAAAGACAACAAAATTATCGAGATAGGACCCCATTCGAAGACTCAACTATTTACGGCCACAAAAGTTTTAGATGTTGAGGGCGACTTGGTGCTACCTGGGTTCATTAACACACATACTCATGTTTCGATGACGTTATTTCGCTCTCTAGGGGACGATGTTGAGGATCGTCTACATGGATACATTTTCCCGTTAGAGAAAGAATTTGTATCTCGAGAAATGGTTTATTTAGGCGCGGAATTGGGCAACTTAGAAATGCTTAAAGGGGGAGTGACAACGTATGCTGACATGTATTATTTCGAAGATGAGGTCGCAAAAGCCGTAGATCAAATTGGGATGCGCGCTGTGCTAGGACAAACAGTTATTAAGTATCCCCAAGCTGACGCTAAAACGGCAGAAGAGGGCATTGCTTACGCAGAAAAATTTATAAAAAAATACAAGAATCATCCTCGTATTACTCCTGCATTTGCGCCTCATGGTCCGTATACAAATACGACTGAAACCCTGCAAAAAATAGCAGAGCTCTCCTTGAAATACGACGTTCCAGTTCTAACGCATTTGGCTGAATCTAAAAAAGAGCAAGACGTAATTGCTCAGCGTAGTAATGGTTTATCCCCGATCGCCTATTTAGAAAGCATTGGGGTTCTAAATAAGAATTTAGTGGGCGCTCATGTCATTTTAGCGAATGAGCAAGATATTGCGATTTTGAAAAAATATCATGTCGGTGTTGCCCATAATTTGAGTGCCAATATCAAAGCTGCAAAAGGTGTTGCTCCCGTCGTGGAAATGTTAAAGCAAGGTGTTGACGTCGGCTTAGGGACTGACGGCCCAATGTCTGGGAACACGATCAGTTTAATGGATGAATTTAGTCAAGTCGCAAAAGTACAAAAGCAATGGAATAAAGACCGAAGCCTTATGCCAGCCGTTGAGGTGATCAAAATGGCGACAATGGGCAGTGCTAACGTGCTCAATCAGGGGGATTCAATAGGATCGTTAGAAGTAGGTAAATTGGCAGATATTATTGTTATTGGCACTAAATCAGCCAATATGACACCTATTTATAATCCTTACTCTGCGATCGTATACTCGGCTTATGCAACCGACGTCCGACATAGCATTGTCGACGGAAAATTACTTATGGAAGATCGTAAAGCGCTAACGATTGATGAGGATGATGTTATTAAACGTGCTTATGAGTTTAGTCTCAAAGTCAAGCAAGCGTTGATTAGTCAAGGTAAGCCCATTTTATAGCTAATTAAGACATTGATTTTTCTATAGGCTGATTTGTATCGTTTTATGGTCTTAAAAGTTAGATACAAACCGACTTTAAGACGGTTTTTTGTAAGCGTTTAGCAAAGGCCGTCTTCTCAATTCAGATTTAACACGCACATGTAGTGCTTTAACGATCAGTCGAGGACAATACTCATTTCAAAACTTTTTCCGAACGTAAAAGTGATATCGATAAAATGTCAGCACAGCCAACCAGCAAGTTATTAAACTCAAATCAGCCACTATATATACGCCACGACCGCTGACAGTTTGATCCTCGCTAGAGTTTGGGCGCCGGTTAAAGTCCGGCCTCTGGTATTAAACTTTACAAGTCTAAATTAAACCGGCTTCATGTCGTATTTTTGTACCTAGTTAAAAGTTTCAACTCGGCTGGCAGACTCAAACTTGACTATCAGCGGCTTACCGTAAACAAACAGGAAAACTCTGATTTAGAACTGTTTCATTAATGGCGAAGTGGACACTCTACTCTCTATTGCACTGGGGCCTATCGACATCATTCGGGTCTACAAAAAATACTAAACAAAGACCTCTTAAAAGAATAGTTTCCAGAAACTACATGGCTGAGTGCGCCTGTACAGCAGAGCTTAATTATTTACCTACTACATCAACCTATTTTTTGCTTTGATAGGATTAGAGTCTGATATTATATAACCGTTAACGGCGAGCGGACGTCACTATTTGGTTAGGTTACCAATAGGTGGCGGCTTAAACTGCCATGAAACCGGCTCTGCGGG
>TARA_R110000744_G_scaffold282093_1_pt1 | contig 10276 bp, 10 predicted proteins | sample TARA_R110000744 | Tara Oceans TARA_R110000744 (sample SAMEA4398083) | marine metagenome | biome: Polar Biome; feature: [DCM] deep chlorophyll maximum layer (ENVO:01000326); material: water (ENVO:00002006), including particulate matter (ENVO:01000060) such as... | depth 36 m | reverse complement strand
TATATTATTGTTTCTGCTCATAATTATGAGGGGATTCGTTAGATTTTGGAGTTGAAGGCGTTCTTTTTAACTAAAAGAGTCAACTCATCCGCAGTAACTGCTTTTGAGTAAATAAATCCTTGTATAACCTGGCAGTTATAGGAGCGAAGCGAATTTAGTTGTGCTTTATTCTCGACACCTTCAGCAACCACTGTTAATCCCAATTTATTTCCAATCTCTATAATACTAGATACTAAGACGCTGAAGCGATTGTCATTTGCTATGGCCTGAACGAAAGACTTGTCGATTTTGATCTCAGTTACAGGTAAAGCGGCTAGATTTGCTAAACTTGAGAAGCCGGTACCAAAGTCGTCCATTGATAAACCAACGCCGATGTCCCTCAATGCCCTCAGCATATTTAATTTATCATCTGTTAGTTCTGATGTAGCCGTTTCTGTGATTTCTAACACCAAGCAACTTGTTGGCAAGTGAAAAGCATTCAGAATCCGCTCAACATATAGAGGAAGCCCGTCCAGGTTCAGATTAAGTTGGGACAAGTTAACTGATACCTTAGGAACATAGACTCCTATGCTTCGCCAGTGTGACATCTGCTCGCAAGCAGTTTTGATAGCCCAAAGTGTTAATTTGTCAATCTCTCCAATTTTTTCAGCTAATTGAATGAATTTTTCGGGAGAAACATTTCCATGCTCAGGGCTATTCCATCTGGCTAGTGCTTCAACCCCCATCACCCGCATTGTCTTAGGGCATACTTGGGGCTGATAAAAAAGTTTCAGCTGGGAATCATTGATTGCTTTTTTTAAGCTGTAACTAAGCAACAAACGCTCTTTTGATACACCATTCATTCCCTCGTCAAAGAAACCATAGGTCCCAATATGGGCTCGATTTTTTGCTATGTGTGCTTGGTCACAAAGGGCTTTAAAGTTTTCTGCTTGACCAAAAGCAATTCCCGCGCACGTTTCAATCTCGATACTGTACTCATTTACTTCTAAGACTTGAGTAGTTGAACCTAACAGTACTTCGCACAGCATCCTTAAACTATCCATATCCATTAGTTTAGTGACTAGAAAAAACTCTCCCGATTCCGCTCGAGATATATGGCTGGCTCGACCAGCGGTTGTTTTTAGGCGCTTCGCTGTCTCTAAGATGACTGTATCAGCAGCCTGAGAGCCGCAAGGCTCAGTTATAAGCTCTAAATTGCAAATTCCCAACGATATCACGGCAACTTCATCAGTGGCTTTTGAGAGCTCTTGGTGGACAAATTGCTCCATGTATCGGCTATTGAACAAACCAGTCAATGAATCATATTGAGTTAGCCGATCAATTTTCGTTAAAGCACCATGATGCTGTAACGCAAGCCCTCCCAGTTGAGCCAAAATAGTTAACGCTTCAATTTGATGTTCGTCCAATCTCTCTGGATGGACTACTGGCAATAAAATAAGCCCTATTAATCGACCAGACTTGCTGGTCAAAGGAGTGCTGTATATCAGCTTATCTTTGGCAAATGATTTTAACCAAGGGTGAAGGTCTGGAATTTTCGAATAATGGACGTAATGAGCCTTGCTTAATTCGTTCACGCGACTAGCGCTAAATGATTGTCCATTTAGCATAGCGAATCTGGGCTGGACGCCATTTAATAATGGGGGTGCGTAAATGGAGGCGAACGATATGAAAGCTTTCAGTGGGTCTGAAGTAGATAACATTGACAATCCAACGCGCTTTAACTCTTCCAGCTGCTTCGCTTGAGTCACATCAGAAATAAAGACAACGTAATATGCCTTTTCATCAATAACCCAATCTTCGCTCATCTGACTACATGTAAAGTTAGCCCACACTTCTTGATTAGTTTTTGTTAATGTCGATACCGTAAAGTCAAAGGGCTCTTTTGTGGCGGTGAACACATCAATTTTGCGCTCATCTTCTGGGCTGATTGTTTCCTTGAATAGCTTATCTCTCGGGCGTGAACCACAAATCTCGGATGATGTATAACCAAATATATTAGTGAAGGCTTTGTTGATCTGAATAACTTTATAATCACAGTCCAGAATCATTAAAGCCTTATCAAAATAATCTGTGACCGTTTGGAATAAGTTCTGTTGCTTACGAGATTCAATTTCATTCGTTATGTCACGTATAATCATTAACACCGAACTATCTTCTACGTTAGGTGCCTTTGAGGAGGTGATGCGCAACCAATGCGACTTACTAGTGCGGGTTATCCGGGCTTTTAGCTCATAGGTCTGTGTATTTCCTTGAACATTCACATCGGGCATAGTGATGTCTGAACATAGCGCATTTATATTTTTACCTACTGCATGCTTTGCGGTGATTCCAAACAGCGTAGCTGCACCAAGGTTAAAACTACAAATTGCTCCCATACCATCTAGCAATATGATCGGGAGAGCGATGCCATCTATCGCAGCCATCATTGACTCAGTATTGTGCATTGTATTATTCATGGGCAACTCTTATAGCTTGCAGAAGTGAATTTTCTATCTGTCTACGTTGTTTTCACCCAGAGTAAAACATGCGTAAGACATGTACCGCAACTTTCCGGATTTGGTGCATTTTAGCCTGTCACTTCGGTAAAAAATGTCAGCTATCATCAGAAAGGTTTTTAACTAGATAGAAATAGGTACAGAAAATATGAATAAGCAACATGTAATAGAAATCATGGCGTTAGCCTCTGGTATCACACAGAAAGAAGCTAAATTAGCTCTCAATGCATTTACAGATGCAGTTCAAGTAACGCTACAAAATAATGGCAAGGTTAGTCTCGTTGGCTTCGGCAACTTCTCTACGCGGCATCGTGCTGAACGCATTGGCCGTAATCCACAAACGGGGGAGCCATTGACAATCCCCGCCGCTAATATCCCTGAATTTAAGGCAAGCAAAAGCCTTAAAGACTCATGTAATAAAGTGTGATGTCATCACCGACTATCAAGTCACTACCCAGTTCAAACTATTTGAATCGCGTCGGGAGACTCAATCAAATAGTTTGTATTGCAGTTAAATAAAATGAAAAATACCGCCCCAATGGGCGGTATCCTGAACCATTTGATTCGAAGTACCTCTGCCTAGACCTACATGAAATCCACGACAAGATTATTAGAGACTTTAGAAATAATTGCTATCTATTCGACTCTGCGACTGCTTGATAATCGGAATATATTCATCTCCCATAGAAGACAACTTTTTAATAGCTGTTAATACAATTTTTTCGTCTGATGATGGACCGGACCAACTTTTTTGTTTTAGAACAGGAGGTTGACCAGCAGCATTGAGCCGGTCTCTTATGGTATCGATCATTCCAGAGTACTGGCCATCCAAACGTTCCCAATCATCAGGGGTAATCTCCCCTTTTGCGAGTCTGTCAGTAAGGCCTGCTTGGAGTGTTTTCATAGCGATCAGATTGGATGCGTCTATAAGAGCCTCGCCAAAAGCCGCCTCGTTTTTAATATCATCTATACTTTGCATAAATCTATAGAAAATAGCAGTTGAGGTAACAGCTTCCGTGCCAAATAAACCTTCGTCTTTAATATTTGTCGAAGAAGCATATAGGAATGCGTACAATCCTGGAGATAAACGATTCATTGAAAACGAAATACTAGCTGCAGATTCAGATGATGATTTTGCGGCCTCTGCAACCGCAACAACAACATCTGAATAGGCATTTAACGCAGCCGGACTTGTTCCTGGCGTTTTCGCTGTTGGGTCTTGCGCGGCTATTGCTGCCTGAAGAGCCGAAAGAACCACTCCTGATATCTTATCCAAACTAAATTCGCTGGTGTACTCAGTTTTGATGTCATAACTGTATCCAATTTGCCTGCCATCAGTAATATTGGCATCCGCAAAACTGTCGTCGATTTCAGCAAAGAACTTGGCTTTTATACTGTCTTTGTCATGTTCAAGTGCTTCTTGAAGTTTTTTTACCGCCTTTTTCGCTTCGATATTTGCCTTTACGGCATCATCTACTGAACCTGAATTACATCCCATGTGATTAATCCTTATAGTTAGACTAACTTAAACGATAGAGCGTAGAGAATTCGCTTATTAGTCTCGTTGATTTGGCCCCAACAAAGACTTCAGGAGCATTCGACACTCTTACAACTTTAGTATTAAAGTGCAGTGAATTACTTATAGGAACAAATTCAGAAAAGTGCAAAATAAACTACCCGTTACTTCTGTTAACTAGATAGGAATGTTAGATATGGAAAAATTACTTCAATATTTGAGTTTAGCTTCTTCAATTTTAGTCGTTGTAGCAAGTGCAGCCTTCTTTTTCGGCGGAGAATGGCAAGATTGGAGAAAGGTTAAGAGTGAGGTTTTGTCAGGTGCGAAGCCAAGTTCGGAAGCTGATTTAAGTAAATTAGAAAAGAGATTTGGCGAAAAACTTTCAACATGGTCGCCAATTGAAAAGCAATCCAATGTTGCTGGAGGCGCAGTTGGATGGACTTCCCTTAAATGTCCAGTTGGTTCTTATGTAACTGGCATTGAAGTTGAGGGATACGATGCTAAATATTGCAACACGTGTATTTACAAAGTGAAAGCAACCTGCAGGCCACTGCCACAGTAACCTAACAAGTTAAATCATCGGAAAAACACTCACTGGTCAAAACGTTCGCCTTTTCTGCTTTTTGAAGCGTTATTATCCGCTTTAGGGTGATAGTTCAATTAAAATTCGAATGTCCCCAACGACTTCTAATGGCAAATTTGAGTGGTTCGGCTTTGAGCGAATACCGGACCGTCACCATCGCAATGGTGGTGGTCTGCTTCAGACAAAGAGCGGACATTCAAACGCCGCATTAAGCGGTGAGAAATAGTTGGCTAAAATAGCGACGCAGGAGCAAAAGCCAACTGTTTTTAGTCCTGTTAATTTGTTTGTTAGGCAAAATTTTCTAAGCCTACCTCATTACTATTTTTCTGTACTTCTTTAAAGTCTGCAATTTCTGAAAAGTAACGCATTCCTGGCTGAAGCTCACGTTCTTCACAAAATATAATCCTTTCATAAGGCTCGCCTTGCTCATGTTCAAAGTGGCAATAAATATGAGGTTGTCCGTAATATTCATCACCCGACCAATTTATTGACTCAATAGACTCAAAAGGTATTTCGCCTACCATCCAAACTTTGCGGTCACCATCTTCGCCATTAACATAATCACGAAATCTATAGCCACTTTCAGTCTCCACCAGAGAGCCTATTCTCAAAGCGACTCGTATGCCACGATGATATGTTTCAAGCAGACCTAAGCGGAACCATGATGAAATACCTGGCTCATCTGATGTTTCAGGATAAGAGTCTACGCGATCAACATCCCTTAGTATTATGTCGGATGTTAATTTATTAGCTCTAATTTCAAGTAATTTATCTTCAAAGATTAAGCGTAGCTCTTCACGTTTGGAGACCTTTTCTGAATTGGTTAAACGCTTCGCCTTATTAGGTTTAAATTTATCCCAGAAAAACCAGATAGCAGTAATCCCACCTAGTATCGTCGCGAAACCTAAAATGAACTCCATATTTGAGACTGCTCCTTTTGCCTAACGCCCGCATTTGCGGCTGGTTTGGAGCGCAGCGGAAAACCAGTCCGGCAACATGCGCTTGTTAGAATTTCTGACTATTTCAAGATGATCAATTCTACTTTTAATCATTGCTAGTAGAGAGTTTTTTCATGTTGCCGCTATTAAGTTTGCATAGACGCTCAAATGATATGCAATTTTGCTTTGCTACAAAGTTAGTTTCTTCGGCTTCTTCAGGAAGCATGTATAGAACATCCAAAGGCAACATACTTCCCGCTGCTCTTATTTCTAACTTAAGCTGTGACAAAGCTACACCTGAGGGCCCAATTATAAGTATATCGAAGTCACTACCGACACGAGCTAGAGATGATCCGAACATGTAAACATGAAACTCAGATAAAGTTGGGCAGGACTTCAATATGTGTTTTGCAACTTTAGACGCATGCATTTACTAACGGTTTCGCATCAATTGCTTTAGTTCTTCCCATTTCACTACTTCACACCCAAGCTCCAGCCCAGCATTTATTGCTTGCTGAGTTGGGCTGCCATTGGGGTTTATATTCCAGGCAATATCAATAGGGCCAAATTGATCCCAGAAAGTTCGAATGGAGTCCGCGGTAGGCTCGTACTCCATAATCATGCCAACACGGTAGGTTGTTCCATTTTTTAACGACATAGTAAAAACTCGATCGTACTCTCGATTTAATTCAGTAATTGACCCCATTTGCCTTATGAGCCTGTATGAGAAAAAATAGAGTTTATGCTCAGCGTTTATAAAGTCACCGGATTCAACAGCATCACTTAGTGAGCCTGCATTACCCCATCCAATTTGGTTTTCTTGCGCATACGTTATAGCCCCTCCTTCCCATATGCATTCCTTTCTATAGCCACAAAGAAAGTTCATGCTTGGAAAATCAGCATGGTATTGAGCTATTAGCTTCCGCGTAATTTTGTATGATGCAGAGATGACTGCAATTACTTCGGCTCCATCATGAAGTTCTATTTTAATAGCATCATCTCGGATATGTTCCGCCGAATTTAAATTTGTGCTATTACGCAGATATTCAAGAGCGAATTTAATTTGCCAAGTCATGAAAAAATCCCATCCATATCCGCCGGATAGCGGATTGCTTCCCCTGCGACACCACAAATATGTCGCGCTGATAAACCTCTAACATGTTCCTGATATCGAGCAAAAGTTTTTTGTTCATCAGGATTCATGTGACATTGATTTTTCTTAATAATTGCTTCAATGCGAAAATGGTTCGGAAGGATTACTCCTCGCATCCTATTTTCCCATGTCTTGGCTGCTTCAGATTCTGGGTTGTAATCGAAGCTAGCCCCGTCTACAGGAGCATATTCTTTCCATATAGCCTTGTTTTCAGCCATAGCTGCAATCACAGCCGCTTTAGCTTGATTACGATCCTCGTAAGTTTGGATTCCTTGACTGTGAGCCAATGTTAATAAATGTTTCTTCTTCCAACCAAGCAAAGTACTCCTACTATAACCATCAGGGGCTTTATCAATGATTGTGTGACACTTTGGGCACAGCAGTATGAAGTTTTCAAATGAATCCGGCTCAAATGCTTCCGTGGGTCGCTCTTCATGACGCGGCCCTTTTTTTCCATGAGGTATAACATGGGCCATTTCTGCAATATGTTTGTCACCGCCCATTTCTGCTGGGTAGAGCGGTTGAAGACAATCAGGATTTTGACAATAGCCTGCTGAATCAGAAAATAGCCGTAGTTTAATTTCAGTTGATATTGCTTTACGTGGAGTCATGAGTTCTTTCTTCTTTTTTCATGTGCACATCTTCAGTTGGAACATAGAATTCTAACAATTTAATATAGCGCGATTTGCGCGTTTTTCTGCCGACGCATCGCTCATTGACGTCAGTCAATTTTTCTAGTGCCAACTTCCGCTTTACGTACGTTTCAGCCCCTCTGCGTCAGAGGCACCTTGAGACAAAGATCAGACACTCAACGCTCAGCTTTGGGACAAAAATGCGTAGGCGATAATCTCGAAGTGCGACGTGTTTCTGTCCCCCTGTGGCCCAATAGGGATGACATAGTGTTTTGTTAGCCTTTTATCAGTTCTTCGACGGGGAACACACCCAATTTCAGTTGGTTTCTTTTTTTACATTTGGGACATTCCCAACTGATACCCTGTTTTATTTCATAATTCCAAAGTTCAACCAATTTATCGCACTTTTTGTTTGAGCACGGAACCTTATGCATATCAGGTTTCACAGTGTACGAAAGAGGTTTGCTTTCACTTGGGATTAAGGTGTATGTAGCTTCGCAAGAAGGACAAGGTGCATACAAATTCTTACTCTGTTGAGGCTGTCCTTCAAAAGGTATTCGTCGAAAAACCTTTGCTTCGCAATTATTACAAGTCCAATCAATCGTATTTTTGATGTTAAGATTAAAAATTGGGGAAGCTAGCACTCGATCAGCTATTTGTATAAGCTCCCAACAAGTCTTTGATATTTTTTCAACCGTGGGACTTTTATTTCCTTCAATGTTTTCTATAGTCGGAGTGTGTAGAAATGACCCTAATTTATCATAATATTTTTTAATTTCTTTGAGCGAAAAGACTGATTCTTGTCCCAGCGATTTCATGTTATCAGGTGATGGCTCACCAGTCTTTTCATTTATTCCAATTGCCAGTCCCGCACCTTGGTCAGCATAGCTATCAATCTTTAATAGAAAATTTAGTAGTTTTCTCGGCTGCCATATTCTGAACGCTTTAGCAGGTAATTCTTTTCTATAAACTTTTGCCCTGTCGTAGATTAGAGCTTCTAGTAACATCCTTAAATCAAGTGCTGCATAATTCAGACTAAATTCATGTTCTGACTGTATATGAACTTTGGCACTTTCTAATAATTTCGAAGAATGATTCCGATAGTTCATCAATGCATCCCGATGACTAACGCTTGCAGCATGGGCGCACACAAAAGCGCGGTGTTTTGGGTGTCCCAGCGACCAACGGGAGCGAATGTTTGCACTTGTTTGATTTCTCAACCTCACTCATCTTCATTCTCGGTTAGATCTATCAAAGATTCCATTCTTCTAGCTATGTGTTTGTCAGCAGTCAGAAGCCTAACTTTTTTATGTGCCTGCAAATCAATTAGCTGAGCTCGTATGAGTGCTGCCGATTCAGCAACAATTTCTTTGATAATTGGTGCTGCGGTGTTGCTATAGTAAACGTTCCGAACGTTACCGTAGGTAGTAAGGCCTCCGGGTGTTCCGATATAAGTCAATACGAGCCAAAGAACGATATCCTTCAGTATTTCTTCAGGGCAGTAATCCAGCCCGCCTATTTCTCGAAATGAACGAAGTAGTTCCCCGTGCTGGTTGTACGCTGCCCAATTTGTCCCTACCTGCTTCATTTGCACTAAGACTTCAGTGAAAAAATCCTTTAGTTGATTCTTCCTCAAGTAAGGGAGCGACCCGCTCGCAAGTGCGACACGAACATGACGTCTTTCTAGTTTACTTCTCCCGACTTTTTCCTGAAGATGCTGTGCTACTTGAAGCTTAACAGGGTTTTGTATGTGCGGCTCAAGCCCGTTGAGAATTGAGAATGCATTCTGTTGGACGATGTCAGATTTGCTTTTATCGAGAGCAATTGAAATCAGGAATTTAAGTATTTCAGTTTGGCGTGGTTGGGGCGCATGAGCAAAGTCATCTATTAATGTATCTGATGCAGTAACAGGTTCTGATTCTTCAACGATATCCTTGACATCAATAACCTTTAACAAGTGGATTGGGTCTTTCTGAAGAATAACTTCTATACATGTCTTAAAGATGTATACGCAATCTTCTACACCGGCCTCATATTCATCGTCTTCGTGCTCTAAATCCCTTCTGATCTCGTAGCACCTAGAGACTCGCCTCCATTCTGGGCGTGAAAGCAGGCCCATTCGGTACGCCAAATCAATTGCTTTTGCAGTGGAGTAGTTTTCGATATCTTCTGCGGTTTCAACAGAGGGTAGCTTATGAGATTTCGCCGCCTCACCGGCGATATCTAAACCCGCAATTACGATTTTTTCTTTTAGATCGTGAATTGCGGCATTCAGCAGCCTTTGGCAAGCGCTACTCGGATCGACAGAAACGAGCCTCTGGACACGCGAAATCAGGCTCTTAGCTTTCCACGCCGGACGAATTTGATCAAGCAACGCTGGAACACCGGACGCCTCGACGAGTGCCGCGTTTGGGGTAACTACCACAATATCTTGATTCTTGCTCATATTCTTCCTTGAAATCTAACAGCTAATCACTGAGCCTTCATAATAACATCCGTTTCCCCTGAAAAACTACATACTGTATTTTCATGGGAAAGAATATGAAATGTTCCCTTCACTTAACTATCAATGCGCCAACGTCTGCTTTACGTACTTAGGAGTCAACTAACAAGCTTTTTTATCTTATCTAACTTTCGCCATACCTGTTTTACTTGCCTGGTATTGTTGACCATACCGAATGGGCATTGCCTCTGATTTCCAGTGCCCAGAGAGCACAATATCGGACATAGGAACACCAGACTCCATCATTGTCAGTACGCCACCGGTTCGTGTACTGTGACACGTAAATGCGCCTTCTTTGTTTAAAGCTATACCCACTACAGCATACCGTTTTAGTAATGCTTGGTATTGCAATGGCTCTGATTGCACGGTCTGTTTTGGTGATAATTTTCTGAATAAAAAACCATCTTTTATGTTAGCTTTTTCTATCCAGCGCTTAAGCAAACCTGCGGTCTCATC
>TARA_R110000744_G_scaffold80172_2_pt1 | contig 10293 bp, 20 predicted proteins | sample TARA_R110000744 | Tara Oceans TARA_R110000744 (sample SAMEA4398083) | marine metagenome | biome: Polar Biome; feature: [DCM] deep chlorophyll maximum layer (ENVO:01000326); material: water (ENVO:00002006), including particulate matter (ENVO:01000060) such as... | depth 36 m | reverse complement strand
CCATCTGTTCTAAACCATGTCCAATCGTTTTCACCAACTATAAGAACAATACCTCTATCGTCTTTACCTGATTTTTTACCTTTTGTTCTACCAGCCAAAGCATCTCTACTTAACAATGCTATTAATTCTGAGTTGACTTGTTCTAAGATATCTGGTAACAAATCAAAGTCTAACCAGTTTATAGCAAGTTCATCAAACTCTTCTTCAATTGCTAACAAATCCTCATCTAGTTCTTTAAATTCTAGTAAGTCAATATCTAACAATGTTTTCATTGCTCTTTCTGCAATTACATCACCATCTTCTACTAATTGTTTTTTACGAACTATTAGCAAATTATTAATTAAACTTGGGTCTATATCAATCTTAACTACAGCTGATGGTTTTTTGCCCCAATCACTTGTCCTTGTTGCTTGAAATGCTTGATTAAGAATAACAAAACCAGCATCAGTTTCAACTGTTATTTCACCAGTATAACACATTCCAGCTGCATCACACGAAGGTAAAAGAATAATTGTACTTCCACCGAGTTCATCAACTGTCATCGTAAAGTCTGTACCCCTTACTCCAATGTTTGAAGTTGGAGTGCTAATTTTTACATTTTGTCTAAAGTTACTAGCAAGTTTACCAGACGCATACCTCATAGTTCCCAATTTTGCTTTGAGATTCAATGACCCTACATTATTTGCTGGGTCATATACATAATCATCAATTACCAATACTGACTGTGAAGTCATATCAACAATTGTATCATCAATAAATGTTAAACGGTGGCCACCTTGAAAAGTTTCAATTGTATCCTCCATCTCAAGTGAGGTGTTTAGTTCCGAACTCAGTTTTTCACCATCGGCTCTTTCTAAAGTGCCAGGCGACTTAGCTGCAGTTATCGTTCCTATACTACCCCATGCTTGAGAAGATAAAATAACAAATAATAATATAAATTTATACATTACTGCGTCTGACTAATGTCAACGTCAGCAGCTGCACCTGTAGAAGTATTTACTGTCAAGTTAAGTATGCTATCATAAGCACCACTCTGCACAACATCATATGTTGCACCACTACCAGTATGAACAATTGTTACTGCATGACCAGCACTATCTCCGTTACCATCTACATTAATCTGAAAGTTATTTGTACTACCAGTTGAAGTTATTGATACTGGAGAACTTGCACCATCTATGTCAATGTTTGCAGTCGTACTATCGCCAAGAATTTGGAGAGTGACATCTGAGTCATCAGAGTTCATTGTTGTACCAACATCAATATCAATGTTAGAGCTATCCCCAGTTGCTGCACCAGAGTCGTTAATATCAAGATCAACATTAAAATTATCACAACTATAGTTACCAGTTGCATCACAGTTAAGAACTACATCGTTGCCATCACCTATTATGTCCATATCAATACTTGCAGACGCACCTTCTAAATCAGATGTCAATATGTTAGTATTACCTGTTTGTGTCAATGAATAGTTCATTGATGCACCAATTAAACTAACAGCAGTAGTACTATTACCAGCTACGTTGTTTTGACCATCCTGTATTATGTCTAAATTCAAGCCTGCTCCACTTTGTGTTATATAAATGTCATTTGAATAACTAGGCATGGTACTAATAGTTCCTAAAAATAATATAAAAATGATTGCTTTAAAATTTCTCATTTTATTTTACCTTCTTCCTTTTTGTATGACCAGAGTTCTTTATCTTTGCCCCTCTGTACAATGTCACACACGGCCAGTTCTATTGCTAATCTAACTGCAATATTTACAGGCTCATTGTTTGCTTTACCAAGTTCTGCCTCTACTGGAGTTGTACCAGCTTCTATCCATCTAAAAACATCTCCCTGTGTTTTCACACTAAGAACAGTTTTAGTTGTAGTAGAGGTTAATAACACTTCACCTGTAGAAACTGAAATTAGTCTCAGTCCTACTGTCACCGTGTCTCTAATGTATTGAGTATTTACTCCTACTCCCAATAATCGGGCTCCAGCCCCACCAGATACTAGGTTACTATCGTAACCAATAATTGAACCGTGGATTAGTACGCCCGCAAATAATAATGGTTGTAATTTATCTTTATCTGAATTTGCTTCTCTTGTTTGTCGTATGATTTGTCGTTCTTTTATTAGATAATCTATTCCTTGTCTTTCCAATACTGTGAACCAAGTATTGTTACCAATATCTTTGAGTGTTTCTATGAGGTATGCTTCACCCCCCTGTGTCACTGCTGAACTAAGATGTGCTAGATTTGTACCTGGCTTCCTCTGTCCTGTCATATCTTTAAAATCATATACTGCTACAGTTATCTTAGGCCCATCAAGCTCTGGATAATTTATAACTTTGTCACTAGCTCGTTGTACATTTGGTGGTTCAATCAACTTATCAATTGAACGAGCATCTTCATTTATTTGTTCTGATGTAACACCACAACTTGTTAACCAACAAGATAATATGACAATTATTAATTTTTCCATTAAAAAGCAAAGTCCCCAACTGGTACTGACATAGTTGTTACAGTACCGTCTGTTTCTGTAATTCTAATACTAATTACTCCATCTATCTTTTCCCAGTATATAACATTTCCTTCAATTGTTGAAGTACCACTTGTTGCACTACCTTCTCCAAACATATTATCAACTAACTGTTTTGAAAGTTGTGCGTATATACGACTCTCAACATTTACAAGAAACTTTTTAACAGTATTATTTTTAGCATCTCTAATTGCTTGTGCAGCTGCACTTTCTAGTTTCTCCTTCCGTTCTTTCTTTCGAGTAAAACGTAATTGTTCCATAGAAAGAACATGACTAGAGTATCCATTACCAGAATGAAATGCTGGATTTTTGAATCCAAAGTTTAAATCATTAGCTTCAGCAGATATTGTCCACAGTATAAGACTACAACCACCAAGTAATGCCACTAATACCATTGTTAAGTAAAATCTCATTTTTTCTTTTCCTTCATGTCCTTAGTCAATTCCATCTTTGTTTTTAATCTTATTAAATCATTATCTAACATTCGTATTCTATCTATTAGGTTAATCAAAGTCATATGTGAATCACCAATAACAGGATCAACTTCTTTTGTAACCCATGTCCAGATATAATATACAAAGTAGCCCATACCCAAAGCTGCTATGATAGGAAATCCATATTCACCTACTGCACTTGCTATTTCTTCCATCTAGTCTTTCCTCGCATCTTTTTGACCATCAGCACGAGCTATACGATCTAAGTCTGGTGTAAGACCTACTGCTTCTGAAATCATCACATCAATTCTGATTATTTCATTATTCATTGTTTTAATACGATTATCTAGTGCTTGAACAAATATTCTTTGTTGTTTAATATCATCAAGAACTCCATCAAGAATAAATCTGAGAGTAATAAACACAAAAAGTCCAGCAGCAAGTGCGGCTGCAATGGGAAAACCCACTTCTGTAATTAGTGTTAAGAAATCCATTTTAAATCCTCAGAACGATTCATAATATACTAACTAGTCTCACACCTATTAATATATTTATACGTCATAAAGATTTAGGTAAAATCAACCTTTAAATATGATTATGTATCAAGTCTTTTTATTTTCCATCATTATGAAAGTGTTTTTCTAAATGATTTAATCTTTTATCCATTTCGGATATCTTTTTTGCTATTTTTGGGTTGACCTTTTTCCAAGCATTTGGGTCTTGATTTAACCATGTCCAACCAAATCTGTCTCTTAATTTATCTACCATTTTATCAAACTGTGAGTACCCCCACAATCCAATGCGTGTGTCTTTAATATAAAACAAACAAGCTGCACCCAAAAATGAACCAGCAATACTTGTATAAATCCATAGGTATGACATATCTAACTCCTAATCTGTATAATCGGTTTGAACTACAGGTAATTGTTTTTTTAGACTATCTGCATAATCTGTAATACTATGATCTCTCATACCGTCAAAGAATTGCAATTTTTTGATAGCTGCCCTACGACCTCTCATGTGATCTTTGACTTTTTGCCAATAAGTTAATTTTCTTACATTACCATAATAGTTTATATATGTCAAATCACCGTGATGTCGAAAACCCATTATCCAGAATGGTACTTTTGTTACAACATCATTGTTATTGACAAATCGGTAATGATCTATCATACAACCCATAACAAAAAGTTTTCCACCAACTCTGGGTGAACCATATGTATAAAGTTTTGGTGTTCTATCTTCTAGTCTTGATGCACAAAGTGTTGCCATTGCAGCACCTAATGAATGACCTGTAATCCATATCTGTTTTTTTTTAGTTTTTGGGAGAAGTGCTTTAATATCAGGCCATAATTTTCTTATTTCAAGTAAGAACCCCATATGAACCTGACCTTCTGTTCTAGACTTTCTTTTAACTGCAAGTAAGTCTGCCTTTACATCAGAGAACTCTGATGGTTCTGTTCCTCTAAATGCAATAATGAAATTTGTAGGATTTTCAATAATATGACATTGAGCTCCATCATTTTCTAAGAACTTATACTTTTTAAAACCTATCTTTTTAACTTCTTTTTTAACTCTAGTACCATCGTGATATGCAAGAGCACTTAGTTCTGCAAAGAAATATGATCTCCACGTTTGACTATCCCAATCTAACACATCACAAGATTCTAGAAAATTTCTCATTCAGATATCCCCAATTTCTTTCCGTCTAATTCTTTTAGTTGATCATTTGCACTATTTATAACTTCTTCACTATCTTTGTAATATGCCTCATAAGCAGCGATGATTGTTTTTTGTTGTTGTACATATGCACGAATGTCACTAAAGTTTAATCCCAAATTTGCATATCCATCACCTGTTAGTGCAAAGAAAGCAACTGGTCTACCTTCAGCTTTAGTTGTATTAACGTGATATTCATAATTTTCTTCTGTAATTATGACCCACTCTACATCTCGCATAGTTAATTGATCTGTAGGGGGAAGTATTAATTCTGGACGGTCTAAAGGTTTTGTAGAAATAACAACTGGATCAACTGTCTGAAAACTACTACAACTACTCAGTAATAGTATTGCCAGGCCACAACCAAGGACATTCCTTGTTAAACTCTTTACCATTTTTTGCTCCCAATTCTTTTTCAGTCAACTCTGAACCACTAAGGATTTCAAAACATCTTCCAGCATTAACCGTACCTGTATTTATTGCACGTTCAATACTTGGAGTTTTGTTAACTGCTAGTAATGCTAAATCCATATCTTTTAGTTTGTCTGCTAAAACATTATTTTGCTTTCTAATACGAGCAAATTCATTATTAACTTTATTTAATTCTTTTGCAATTTTTGCATAGTCTTGTTTAAGACTTTCAGTTGCAGCTTCTGCGGTTTCAACTGCACCTTCTAATTTTGTGTTGTTCTCAGTCAGCGTGGTAATCTGTGCTTGGGTTGTATCATAATAATACTTCCCAGCATAGACTACCCCACCAACTAAACCCACTACTATTAGTAATGCGTATATCTTCATCATTTAATCATTACTTTCACTTTTTAGCAAAGTCCAAATGCCGTAAATAATTGCAGCATATGCTGCAATCTTTGCAAATGGGCTTGCCACTAGTATAATAGCACCAAGTACAATGACACTTAAACCATCCCAACTTGTGCGTTCTTTTAGTCTACTTTTTAACCAATTCATAGTAATCTCCTATAATAAACTTTATCTTTTTTGCCAAATTTCATAAAGAATCCAAACGGCGACTAAACCGATTAAACCTTGTCCACCAAGATTTGTCATTATGCTACTTACATTTGAGATAACACTCATGTTACCCATGAATGGCATTGAACCAAGACCAAGGACTTCTACAACGATAGCAAGTGCAGCAATAGATACACCTACGTCTGCAAGTCCTGCAGCCCATGTTTTTACTCTTGTTAGTATTTCCATAATTTTTCTCCTTCTATGTTATTTGAATTATCAATTAAAATGATATTTTAATACCAATTGTTGTTTCTGTGCGTTTCCATTTGCTACTTAAATCAGTATTCGCATATATTTTCATACTATCGTTAAGTGCTTTTGAAAGGTTTATGTCAGCACCCTCTAGACTTAAATCTGCACCACCAGTTGTGTCGTGCATATTAACCTGTCCAGATGCCAATATTCCCCAAGGTAATTCTTTGGAAACTCCAGCATACAAGTTGTTGACTTTTGCATCATATTCACGCTCTAGTCCAACATATGGCGAAAGACCGAACATATCGGCATTTGCTGTTGTTGCACAAGTTGCTGCAAGAACTGCAGCTATCATTAATTTTTTCATAGTTTTCTCCTATATTACTACGAATTGTAGTTATTTAACTATCTCGTTAGGAAGTGGTACACTAGAAGTTGAATCTATATAATCACCCTCTCCCTGATATGTACGAGAAATAGTATTTATGTGGATATGTCCTGTGGTATCGTTCACCTCATATGAGACAATATCCTGTCTTATCAAGCCCTTTCTAGGCATTTCTAAGTTCTTTGATCTAGCCATTAAAATTCTCAAATCTGAGTTTTGGCCCAGATGTTTTAAAATCTTTTTTTCTCATTACTGTTTTTGCGACAAGTTCCAATTCTTGTCCTTTCAAGTTTAATACAAATGGCATATTGATATCTGTCTTCATATCACTTATAACTGCCTCGGCATCAGGGCCGAGTTGTGCAATTTTCTTGCCATATTTTTTGTATGATTGTTTGAACAAACGAGTAAGTTCAGCTGATGTTATTTGTTTTACATTTCTTTTGTCGTTTACTCTATCTAAGAAATGTCTTGTAAATTCTACGTCTATGTTTAAAGATGCAAATATTCTATCTGCATATTTTTCAATCTGATCTAAATCAGACTTTTTAATTTCTTCTCTGATTATTTCTTCATTTTTCTGTTTCGTAATCTTTTTCATTTTTTCTATATATGTACGGTAAATTCCAGCCTCTGCGGTCTTACCCATTTCTTTCGCTCTTTGTTCCATAGCAATTGCAGCTTGTATCTTATGTGCGTGTGTCTTACCAGAACCTTCTATTTTTTTAACACTATCTTGTGCATCAGAAACTGTTGCAAACTTTAATCCTCGTATTGTTCCTTTTGGATTTTCGTCTGTATACAAGTCAGAGTGTTTATCTGAACCAGCTGGTTGACCTTTCTTTCTAGGTATTCTAGGATTCTTTTTTGCACTAAGGTCAGCAACAGGAACATACTGTCCCATGCCTGGCCCAGTGCTACTACCACCTCGATTAAACTGTGGGTTGAGTGTATCAGCATACGATTCATCAACGTATGTCAAAAAAGTTTTCATCTGATGACTACTTATTTACCATTTTCATAACAGCAGATGCAGCAGCCATAAATTGACCCTTTTTGCCGTTAATCATTCTGGTAAGTTTTGCTTGGTTGTCTTTATTCACTTTACCTAATACTTGCATCATAATAGATGCAGTTGTCAAATCTACCTTCATAGAGCCATCTGAAAACTTTAATGGTTTTGCAGATTTAGATTTAACAATGTTCTTTAAAACAGCAACATTGTCTTCTGCGAGTAAAGACTCACGATTAAAATCTGCAATAGATTCTTTTACTTTTTCTACCATTTTAGACTTTCTAGATTCTAATCTTTTTAGTCTTGCAGTTTCTAACTTTGCTTTATGTTCTCTGTAACCTTTGGTTCTTGCATCAATAAGAGCTCGTTTTTTTCTTTTTCTCATTCCAGTAGGATTCATATCAACACCACTACCAGCCCCAGCGAAATTAGTTGGTGCATCTTCATCAACAGGCTGTCCACTATAGGCACTTACCTCTGTCCATTTAACTGTCATCTTTAATGTCCTCCAAACTTACATATATCTCTTCTTGGGATTGTACATGAACTACAGGAAAAATCTCAATGCCCAATATTGTATCTACAGGTGATTCATCTTTATAGGCTATAACCTTATCACCCTTCTTTGCAGATAACTCTTCTTCTTCTTTATTTAGTATATCTTGTTTTAGTACATACTCTCCCTTGGGTAGTACCTCACCATATCCTAATACTTCTTCTGAAATCTCATTATCCAACTCTATACCTTCTTCTTTGAGGTATTTCATAAATTCTTTTTCAAACATATCTGGGTCGTCTACTGATTCTTTAAATGTATCTTTCAACAAAAATAAAGCTGCAGCATAAGTACCAACTTTTGTTCTAAGGCCTGGCACCTTTGCAAATATCTTCTTGATATTAAAAACTAATTTGTGGAGAATGGTATACGAGTTTGCTAACTCTGATGTCGCCAATTCTACTGCTGGTTTAGTAGAATTTGGTTTTTTAATACGATTACCTTGATTATCAATAATACCAAATTTATAGGCATCCACTTTATCAAAGGGAGTCGTAAGTAACTTTAAAAATCTATATGTGACAAATAAGTCAATCGCTCTACCCATTATAGTTCCTTTAATACCTTATAGACATTTTCATCTTTATCTATGTGTTTTATTTCATCATCTGCAAGTATATTTAGATATAATAAAAATGATTTAAGGGTAGGCCAGTATTCTTCTTGTATCTTAAATAACAAAAGGGTGGCACAAGCATCTGCACCAAATACATTATGTAAAACAATTATGTGGTTTAATAACAATCTTTCTTTAAGTATTCCAGTATCATGGTACTTTCGTAAAAGTCTCTTGATATACTTGAATCTTTTCAGATCGTCTTCAAACTCTTTTTCGCCCTCGCAATGTGGATTATCATAATGTCGTATTGCATACATTAACACATTATCAGGTGTTATTTTTTCATACATTATTCTATATTGGCGTAAACTTTACATGAATTATTATTCGGCATCATCTCATATCGAATCTTCATTGTCAAACCACCTTCTATGATATGTGAAATACCATCATCATCTAAAAACTCATTATACGGAGTATTTTCATCTTTACCAAAACGTCCACCGAATTGTGACAATGGTAGATCAAAAGAACCACTAGTGCCTTCCATTGTAGGTGTAGGTGGCATACTCAGTCCAATTTTAGTTAGAGTTGCTCTTAATTTTTCAATAGCGTGTTCTGCTACTAGATATTCACCGTTGCCTATTTGACCAACGATTGCGTTTAGTCGTTTAAGTACAGCAGGATTACCGACCTCAGTGGGATTGACATCTACAGTACCACCAACATTACTTGGGTTTTCCCCTACAGGCCCAGTTGGAAATCCACTAGCCTCTTTTATAAACTTCTTAAAAGATTTCATTATCCCATCCTTATATTAAAAAGGGGAGAGAGTGTATCCCTCTCCCCTTGAATAGTTTACCAATCAAGTATTAGTCTTGAGCAGCCTCAACTACACCATCATCAGTCAGTGCATCTCGTGATGCAATACACGCCCAACCGATAGAACCTGTCCACATAAAGAGAGCAGAGTCACCAGCTGTAACAAAGTCAGCATCAGCCCAACCAAGAGGGTCAACTGGAGTCATTTCTGAAGTACCACCATCCACTGTGTGAACGACGAACTTTAATTGACCCAACACTGTACCATCAGCAAGAGCTGTAGCAACTGAACCTGTTGTTGTCAAGAATGTTACAGCAGCAGTTGCGTTAGCAATAGTTACTGAGTCATCTGACATTGATTGAATTGAGTTAGTAAAACCTATGAAAGAAGGTAGGTTGTTGATAAAATCTGTCGCAGAGATTTTCTTATTGATAGGTGTACCTGTAGGGTCATCTACAACATGAAATAGGTCTGCACCAGCGATCCCTGTAGAGAGATCGGTTAGAGCGGTAATTTTCTTGTCTGCCATTTGGCTTCTCCTTATAAAAACCCCTTATTTGGGGAATATTACTGTGGTTAGTTATCCACATCACTTGAGTCAGAAACCACTTCTGGCTCAACATTATCTATTTGTCTTAAAAACTCGTCACATTGTTGTAATGCACCAGTTAGTGCGTTTACCAATCCAACGGCTTCTATTCTTTGATTTTCTAGATTCTGAAGTTTTTGTCTCAAAACTCCAATATCAGACTCTAGTTTAGTGCGTCTTTCAGCTATAGTATCTTTAGTAATCATTTTCACCTCGCATTATTTCATTAATTACATATCTATTTATACAGAAAATAGTGACCACCGAAATGGTCACTATTATTAGTTTTTATTGATCACCAAAATCAGGTATTGTTGCACCAGCAACAAAACCAGTAACGTGATATTGTGTTGTATTAATACCAACAATGGTAATAACAAAGTGGCCAGGCACTCTAATACCCATAGAGGAATTTGAACTACCATTTGAACGTACAGTTGAAACAGTTGCT
>TARA_R110000744_G_scaffold35197_6_pt1 | contig 10294 bp, 8 predicted proteins | sample TARA_R110000744 | Tara Oceans TARA_R110000744 (sample SAMEA4398083) | marine metagenome | biome: Polar Biome; feature: [DCM] deep chlorophyll maximum layer (ENVO:01000326); material: water (ENVO:00002006), including particulate matter (ENVO:01000060) such as... | depth 36 m | reverse complement strand
CATACATACACTTCTCCGTTTGGTGGTTTTAAGCAGTCTGGTAATGGCCGTGAATGGGGAGAGTTTGGTTTTGATGATTTCTTGGAAATTAAATCTATCAGTAGCTAACTTCATTTTAATAGCATGGATAATATTATGACTAAAGTGGTTGTTATTACTGGCGCAAGTTCAGGTATTGGAGCCGCAGCTGCGCTAAAATTTCATCAGCAAGGTTATAATGTTGTTCTTGCTGGCCGAAATGAAGCTCGTCTTAATGCCTTAGCAAGTACCTTAGCTAACACAATTATTTGGGCTGGTGATTTAACACAAAGCACAGCTTGTGAAACGCTGATTAACTTTACGATTGCAAATTTCGGCCGATTAGATGTGTTAATAAATTGTGCCGGTGTTATTCACCGTTCTACTGCGCTTGATACGACTGATACCCAATGGATAGAGACGATGGCGGTTAATTTAAATGCGCCATTTTATTTATCCAGAGCGGCAATACCTCATATGACAGAAGCCGGTGGAACCATTCTAAATATAGCGTCTGACTGGGGATTAAAAGGTGGAGCACTTGCTGCCGCTTATTGTGCTAGTAAAGGTGGTTTAGTGCTTCTAACTAAAGCCATGGCGATAGATCATGCTAAAGATAAAATTCGCATTAATGCCATTTGTCCTGGTGATGTTGATACGCCAATGCTAAAAATAGAGTCAGAGCAACGTGGTATTGATTATAAAGTAGCGATGAACGATAACAATGCTGATAGTTTAACCGGCCGCATCACGCAGCCTGACGAGGTTGCCGCTTTATGCTTATATCTTGCTTCAGACTGTGCCGCACAAATTACGGGTACCGCCATTTCTATTGACGGTGGTAATACCGCGTAACGTTGTTCTGTTGTTACTAGTTCGACACTGTAATATTAACGCCTCTGTAAGTAAACTAAGCTTACAAAGGCGTCATACCATTTCACTAATTTTCTGTTCGCTTCTACTGATTTAAAAACCAATAAAGCTTTATAACTGACTGTTATCTCTGCGTATAAAATTTAATGAAACGGGTATAACAAAGCTCAGTAATTTCACAAAGTAGATACGTTTCTGGACAAACCTTTAATAGTCAGCTCACTAAGTTTAATAAACTTTATCCATAAAGCTTAACAAATAAGCGCATAATGTATTTAGCAAACAGCTATTGTGCTTTTAATTTCTTATAAGTTGCTATCACGAGCGCTTAATACACGTTAATATACTGAATTAATTACTCAAAATATTACTCAGAACTTTCATGGCCTTAAAATCAACCATCAATAAAGCGACAATCCATTTATCTGATATGGACCGTAACTATTATGACACTATTCAATTAACCATAGCGCAGCACCCTTCCGAGAATGATCGTCGTATGATGATAAGGCTCATCGCTTATGTACTAAACGCCAGCGAAAACCTGCAATTTGGTAAGGGTATTAGTGACGAAGATGAAGCTGCCATTTGGCGAGTTAATTATAGTGACGTGATAGAGCTATGGATTGAACTTGGCCAGCTTGATGAAAAGCGCCTAAAAAAAGCCTGTAATCGCGCGCAAGAAGTAAAATTATATTGCTTTGGTACTAGTGTAGATACTTGGTGGCAGCAATCTAAAAGTAAACTAAATCAATTTAATAAACTCTCAATTGAGCGTTTTAGTGAAGAAACTTCACAAGCTTTAGAGTTGCTAGCTGACCGAACCATGGAATTTCAAGTGAGTATCCAAGACGGGCAAGTTTGGCTGACAAGTGGTGAAGAGTCATTATTGATTGAACTTGATAAGTTAAAGTAATCTTAAGTTATTGATATTCATGAGCGCTTTTCTATCCAATAGCGCCCAACCTTAGACTATTGATTTATGCTAATAAATCTTCGATAGTAAACGTCTACATACTACTTATACTGAGTAATACTAACAACTATGATGACCATATTAAAACCTAAAGTTAAAAATAAATATACCTTAAAAATTAATAGTTTAATTTGTTTTTTTGTTGTTACTAGCTCGTTTTGTAGTGTTGCGGAAATAATATCTTCAAAGCAAGTAATCAAAGATATTACCTATTTAGCGTCTGACAACTTAAAGGGCCGCGCAAGCTTTAGTCCTGAGATTGACCAAGCGGCAAACTACATTGCCCAGCGCTTTAAAGACATTGGACTCAAACCACTTAAAAATAAAAGCTTCCTGCAACCTTTTACGGTTCATAAAATTCAACCTCAAACGCTGAATGTTGTACTAAATAATAAAAAAATGAACAGTGAATATATTGCTATTGCGACGACGATAGAAAATATAGATTGGCAAAACAGCAATGCTCAGGTGCATATTGTTGGTAAAGATGATGATATGAGAAAAACCTTAAGTGAGCTAAATCAACAAGGTGGTCAACATATTGTCGTTATCCATAATACGCACGCTAAAATATTTAAAGCTTATCAAGATTACTTTAATCGTGGTTTAACTAAACTGTCACTAGAACATCGCGCTGCGCTTGTTTTGGTATTGAATGACGAAGATAAAGTCGAAAACTATGCGATCAATGCCAGTGTAAAAATCACTCAACAGTCTCTAACCAATGTTGTTGGTATTTTACCTGGTACACAAAGCGCAAATGAAATTGTTCTATACTCATCACATTATGATCATTTAGGTATAACAGAAGATGGTAAACAAATTTATAATGGTGCTGATGATGATGCCTCTGGCACAACTGCAGTATTAAATTTAGCGCAATATTACGCAGAAAAAGACAATAACAAACGCACGTTAATGTTTAGCGCATTTACCGCAGAAGAAATTGGTGGCTTTGGTTCTAAGTATTTTTCACAGCAACTCAATCCCGATAACGTAGTCGCCATGATCAATATTGAAATGATAGGGAAGCCATCAAAGTTTGGTGCTGGTACCCTTTGGATGACAGGTATGGAACGCTCAAATTTAGGGCCCCTTTTGAATGATAAGCTTGTTGTGCTTAACAGAAAAATTTATCAAGACCCTTACCCAGAACAAGGACTTTTTTATCGTTCAGACAATGCAACTTTAGCTCGTTTAGGCGTTCCCGCTCACAGTTTTAGCAGCACTCAACTTGATAAAGACCAGCATTACCACAAAGTAACTGATGATATTAGCAGTTTAGATTTATCTTCAATGCATCAAGTAATTGAAACCTTAGCCACAGCGACACAAGCGCTCGTAGACGGCTCAGCAACACCCACGCGTATCGATAAAACACAAGTACATGCCAAGGGTAAAATTTACTAAAGTATTTAGTTTCAAGGCTGTTATAAGTTTTACATTAACTTAAATTTCTGTCCAAATAAAAATAGCGCCTGCTTAACCCTGCGCTATTTTTTGTTAATCAGCTCAGTATTCAATAATTATTCCAGCCAGTGCCAGCGCATTTGAAATTCCAGTTCGTTGCTATCAATAACAACAAAGTCGTGGCGTAAATATAATGCTTTAGCCGGATTATTTAGCAGCACATTTAAGGTTATATTGAGCTGTTTTTCTTGAGCTTTACGCTTAACTAAGCCAAGTATTCGACTGCCAATACCTAAACCTTGATAAGCCGGTAATAACTGAAATTGACGTACGTGAATTTTATCGGAAAATAAACCTAACTTTAATAATCCAATAGTATTCTTTTGGTATAAAATAATGTGCGAATCAGAAAAGAATTCATCAATGCGCTGCATATGCGAATGATCATTGAGGTAGATTCCAGCAGCTTTTAGATTCGCCTCCATCGATGTTTTTCGTAATGTTAAAAGAAATGCTCTATCGTTTGGTATTGCCCGCCGAAAACTAATAATAACGGAACGCTTTTGGCTAACACTGTTACTTTCCGGCACTTGGTTTACTGTTGACATTGGCAGCGAATAATTTATCAATTAATGATACTACTATAGCAAGTTGATTTATGAGGTAAACCCTAAATAAATCACTCGAAATAAAGCATAGTTCTGGAAAGCTACCGCAAAAAAGACACCATTGAGCGCTGCATGCTTGATCGTCAACGTAAGATAGCGGCAATATAGCGTATAAATTAAAATAGGAAATCAACATGACCTTCAATAAATCACTCATTATCATATCAATTTCAGCAGTATTATCTGTTGCATGCAGTAATGAGACGGCGACACAAATAGGTAAAGGCAATAATGCGCTTGCCATGCCATTAGCCCAAACTGATCTTACCGTTAACGCTTCTCAAGCAGCAAATGAGCTATTTGACACTATTTTTATGGAAGGCGTTAATCGTAACCCTGTCAGACAAACCTATCTTGGCATCAAAACTGACTATGATAAGTGGCAAAACCTTTCAGAGGAAAATAGTGCGAAGGAGCTCGTTTTTGCTAAACAAGCACTACAACGTATACAAGTTATTAACGTAAACAATCTTGATAAGCAAACGAAGTTAAGTTACGAGCTACTATCACAAAAGCTAGAACAACAAATTGCTGACTACCCTTGGCGCCACCATAACTACCCTGTTAACCAAATGTTTGGTGTACATTCTCAAATACCTGCGTTATTGATCAACCAACATAGCATTAAAGATACCAAGCAAGCTCATGACTATATTGCCCGCGTAAAAAACTCAAAAGTGTTACTTGAGCAGTTAGTAGAGCAACTTAAAATTAGAGCAGATAAAGGCATTATTGCGCCAAAATTTGTTTTTGGTCATGTGATCCGAGATTCTAAAAACTTAACGATTGGTGCGCCTTTTGATAACGGTTCAGAAAGCACTTTGTATGCTGATTTTACAAAAAAGATAGCACAATTAGAAATTACTGAAACAGAAAAAGAATCGTTAACCGCTGAATTATCAATGGCTTTAACCTCTGAATTTAAAGCGGGTTATCAGCAATTAGTCAGTTATTTAACTGAGCTTGAAAAACAAGCCGACACGACTGATGGTGCGTGGAAGTTTCCAAACGGTGATAAGTTTTATAACAATGCTTTAACTCGCACGACCACCACTAATTTAACCGCTGATGAAATTCATAAAATTGGCTTAGATGAAGTCGCTCGTATACACGATGAAATGCGCGTAATAATGAAAAAGGTGGGTTTTAAAGGCTCGTTGAATGAGTTTTTCCAATTTATGCGTCACGACCCACAGTTTTATTATGCGGGAGATGAAGCCGGACGTCAGCGTTATTTAACTGAAGCAACAGCATTAATTAACACCATGAAAGGTGAATTGGATCAGCTATTTATTACCAAGCCCAAAGCAGATTTAAAAGTTAAAAAAGTAGAAGCCTTTAGAGAGAAATCTGCGGGTAAAGCATTTTACCAACAACCGGCACCTGATGGCACACGCCCAGGAATATACTACGCGAATCTTTATGATATGGAAGCCATGCCGACATACCAAATGGAAGCTTTAGCCTACCATGAAGGGATTCCTGGACATCATATGCAAATAGCACTGAAACAAGAGCTAGAAGGCATTCCAAAGTTCAGAAAATTTGGTGGTTACACCGCTTACAGCGAAGGTTGGGGTTTATATTCAGAGATGATCCCGAAAGAGATTGGCTTTTATCAAGACCCTTATTCTGACTTTGGTCGTTTAGCGATGGAATTATGGCGAGCTTGTCGCTTAGTGGTTGATACTGGTATTCACAATAAAAAATGGGACCGTGCTCAAGGTATCGAATATTACGTTAACAACACACCTAATGCCGAATCAGATGCGATAAAAATGGTCGAACGCCATGTCGTTATGCCATCACAAGCAACAGCTTATAAAATTGGTATGTTGAAAATTGTGGAGCTGCGAGCAAAAGCAAAACAACAATTAGGCGACAAGTTTGATATTCGCGAGTTCCATGATGTTGTGTTAACAAATGGTGCAGTACCACTGAATGTGCTTGAAGATATGGTTAATGACTATATCGCGGATAATAGCTAAAACTATACAACAGTAAGTACTATTATTTGTTTATTTTATCATCAGCTAACGTGATGTTGTGTAAAATATAAAAGACGTTACAAACGCCAAATGCATAAGCCTTTGGCGTTTTTTATTTTATCTGCTTTCAAATAAAGCTTCATCGGAGCATTATAGTCAGCCAAAGCTTTAAAACCCCACAAGGAATGAGAATGGAGCTAAAAGTTATCCCTATTGTGCAAGTGGTCATTGCCATGATATTAATGACACTAATACAACGCTTTTTACCGACGTTAAACTACAGCGATATTATTAACCCAAAAATCAACTCAACATTGGTAACGCTTTTAGTGATTATTGCGTTAATAATCGGCTTTCTTGCCATTTATAGCTTTCGAAAACATCAAACAACTGTCAACCCGAGTAAACCCGAAACCTCGTCTCAGGTGGTTAATAGCGGAATATATCAATACTCTAGAAACCCAATGTATTTGGCGATGCTTTTAGCATTACTGGCTTATGCTTGTTATCTTGAAAACCTTTTAACTTTTCTTATTTGTGGACTTTTTATTTGGTATATAGGCAAATATCAAATTACACCAGAAGAGCGCATGCTAACCAAACTTTTTGGCCAAGATTACGCTCACTATAAAAACAGTGTTCGACGTTGGCTATAACCCATAGCTGGTGTTTTATTGATGATTGATATGCCATAAACAAAAGCCATAAACAAAAAAACACTAGCCAGCGATAGTGCTGTTAGTGCTTTTTTAAGATTTAAGTTATCTAGATTTTTAAAGGCTAGGCTTCAAAGATATTCATTATTCAAGGCTTACGCTTTCTTTAAATAGCTTGCAACTAGCACGATACGTGTGCCATTCACTTTACCTTCAATATGCTCTGGGTTATCCGTTAAGCTGATGCCGCGGACCATAGTGCCTTGCTTAGCCGTAAAGTTAGCGCCTTTAACTTTCAAATCTTTAATCAAGGTGACATTATCACCATCTTGTAAATCAGCGCCATTGCTATCGCGAGTTGGCCCTTCTCGTTCTGCGGCTGCTATTCCCTGCTCAGCCCAAGTTTTAACAGCATCTTCTAGATAAATCATATCCAAGGCATCTTGCGCCCAGCTTTCAGCTGACAATTTATGCAACATACGATAAGCCATTACTTGTACTGCTGGCTCTTGGTTCCACATAGCGTCAGTTAAACAGCGCATATGATTAATATCAAGCTCTGCATTGCCTTCAACCTGTCCTAAACATGTATCACACAAATAAACACTTTGTTGAGCACTTAAGTCACTAGTCGGTGGGACAGGAAATACCGATAAATTGGCAGGTGAAGTACATAATTCACAACTATTATTGCTGCGTGCTTTCAAAGCATTTTCTGTTGGCATAAAAGGTTCTCCCTAAATTTTTGCGCTATTATACCAAGTTGATTAATTAACTGCTCCTAATTTACCGATTTAAAAAGTGCAGATTATTAACGCGGGGGGATTAATGCCTATGGCTATTTATCTAGTGAAGGGTTTTAAAGAAGTTTTTTAACATTTTTTAAAGGGATACTCTCGCTTTGCTACTTTTAAAACGAAAAAGTAGCAAAGCGAGTAAGCAGAATTTAATCTAGATTTTTAGTGATATGATGCGACGCTGCGGCAGTAAAAACAACATCCGTAGAGCTATTAAGTGCAGTTTCTGCTGAGTCTTGAATTACGCCGATAATAAACCCTATTGCGACTACTTGCATGGCAATGTCAGTATTAATACCAAACAAGCCACAAGCTAATGGAATAAGCAGTAATGAACCACCGGCAACACCTGAAGCTCCACAAGCTGACACGGCTGCAATAATACTCAATAAAATAGCCGTAGCAAAATCAACTTCAATATTTAAGGTGTTTGCCGCTGCAAGTGTTAATACCGTAATAGTAATAGCAGCGCCAGCCATATTGATAGTGGCACCTAAAGGGATAGAAACCGAATAAGTATCTTCATGTAAATCAAGCTTTTCACATAACTCCATATTTACTGGAATATTTGCGGCTGAACTACGGGTAAAGAATGCGGTAATTCCTGATTCTTTTAAACAAGTTAACACTAATGGATACGGGTTTTTACGCATAATAAAATACACGATTAGCGGGTTAACTATCAGGGCTATAATAAGCATTGAGCCTAAAAGCACTAGCACTAAATGGCTGAACTCACCTAAAGTGTCAAAGCCGGTTGTCGCTACCGTATTAGCGACTAAGCCCATAATACCTAAAGGCGCGAAACGAATAACTAATTTTACTACGCTTGAAATAGCTTCGGCAAAATCATGAACCATAACTTTGGTTGAATCACTGCCCTTTTTCAACGCAAAGCCTAAACCTAAGCCCCAAGCTAAAATACCAATAAAGTTCCCAGTAATAACAGCGTTAAAAGGGTTATCAACAATTTTAAATGCCAACGTTGTTAATACTTCCCCTAAGCCTTGCGGTGGGTTAGCACTAGCGCCAACAATATCTAGTGTAAGTTGTACAGGGAACATAAAACTTAACGCAACTGCGACTAATGCAGCACTGATAGTGCCGATTAAATACAGCCCTACAATAGGCTTTAAGTTGGCTTCGCTATTAGGCTTTTGGTTCGCAATAGACGAGGCAACTAAAACTAAGACCAAAATAGGGGCTACCGCTTTCAATGCATTGACAAATAAGCTACCTAATATGGAAAATGACATCGCTAAATCTGGGGAAATAAGTGCTATAAAAATCCCAAAGATAATGGCAATGATGATTTGATTTACGATATTAATAGATTTTAGCTTGCTGAAAAATGAATAATTTTTTTTAGTATTTTCTATTGTCATAATTTTTCTTATTTGAGTTGTTGTACTTATGATCACGCTAACATGTCGTGCAAGATTTTTACCACTTAATTGTGGTTACTGTCTAGTATATTCGTTGTATGGTTACTTTAAAAAGATGGTTCACTGTCCCAGGAAACAATCAACGACAAATCAGGTCTATCAGCTAAGAAAGCTTGACAAACAAAGTGCCCTACGACGGCAACTAATTCATTATCATAATATATAAACGGTAACCTTTTTCGCTGCCATGGTGGAATAGAAAGCTCTTGTAAAACCTTTTTTAAAGCGCGTGAATGCTGCCGGTATTGCGGTAAACATGTAGGATTATCGTGAGAAAATCTAACGCTGACCAATTGGTTAGTTGCAGGCTGTTTTATTGCCGCTTGCCAACGGCTTTGTGTTGTAACTTGCTCTGAATTTATTGAAAAACTTAATACACCCAACTGTTCTGGAAGCTGAACATTTAACCGGGTTTTATCCGCCAGACAATTAAAGTCGACGCTATGTTGCCATAACGTAATATCCTGAAAAATAGGGGTTAAGTACAAGCCATCCTTAAAGCGCCTAAAGCAATAATTAGCGAGTTGAATAACAGGCGACTTATCTACATCAGCATTAAGTTGTTGGCATATTTGTGCTAACTGCTGACGAGTTGGCATTAAAAAATTATGACCAGATAAAAAATAGCGTATAAGATTTTTAAGGCGTGACTCGCTCAGCTTATATAAATGAGGAACCGAAAGCTTGAAAGTTGAAAGCTGACATTCAGCTAAATCGTCTTGGGCTAACTCATCAAGTAATTGTTGCGCTTCAAAGCAATGCTCTGCACTGCGCGCAATGGTCTTATTGATACTTGGCCAACGTTCATTTAGTTTAGGTAAAATCTGATGACGTAAAAAGTTTCGATCATAGTGCTCATCAGTATTAGACTCATCTTCAATCCAGCTTAGCTTTTGTTGATTTGCGTAGTCAACTATATCGTCACGTGAAACGGCTAACAGCGGGCGAGCTAATGTGTGCTGTGCTAATGTCGAACTTACCAGCATTGCCGATAAACCTTTAACCCCTGCTCCACGCTTTAATGCCAATAGAAATGTTTCAGCTTGGTCATTAAGATGATGGCCAGTAACAATGATTGCCGGCTCCGCACTGGCTTTAATTAGCACTTGATAACGTGCATCACGCGCCATTGCTTCTAAGCTTTGTTGGGCTTGTTTCTTTAAATGTAGTTTATGCGTGATCAGTGGTAGAGCAAAGTTATCACATTGTTGTTGAGCAAAAGCTTGCCAAGTGTCGGCATGAGGGCTTAAACCGTGATTAACATGACAAACAACAACAGGGTTAGGAAGTTGTCCCTGTTGTTTTAACTTCGCCAATGCCACCAATAGCACTTGTGAATCTACACCGCCGCTATAAGCAATAATAATAGGTTTGTCTGGTGTGCATTTAAAAAACTGCACTAGCGTTGATTCAATTATATTCACAGGTTCAAAATATTCGGTAAAAGTGTTGTTGCGAAGGGT
>TARA_R110000744_G_scaffold66997_2_pt1 | contig 10296 bp, 8 predicted proteins | sample TARA_R110000744 | Tara Oceans TARA_R110000744 (sample SAMEA4398083) | marine metagenome | biome: Polar Biome; feature: [DCM] deep chlorophyll maximum layer (ENVO:01000326); material: water (ENVO:00002006), including particulate matter (ENVO:01000060) such as... | depth 36 m | reverse complement strand
CTATTACAAACACAGAAGCAGGATCAGCTCCAGACATTATATTAAATGATTTATCAGGTACAGCTTCTTTATCAACAACAACTCAAGGAGCAGATGTGACTGGATATCCAGGAATTAATGCCGAAAGAGATATAATATTTACATCACAATCAGGTGATTTAGCATTTGATGGAGGAATAGGTCAAACAGAAGGATATGGATATGCTTCTACACCATTTATTACTTCAGGATTTTTAAATGGAAAAGGAACAGAAAAAGAATTATTTAAAGTTCACACATTAGCTCACGGAACTTCATGTAACACAGATTATAAAGTATCTATTGCAAATTTAAAAGAACCAGGAGACATTGATAATGTAGAACAATATTCTCAATTTTCAGTATTAATAAGAAGCTATAAGGATAAAGATAAAACACCAGCTATTATAGAACAATATAATAATTGTACTTTAGATCCAGACAGTCCAAGATATATTTCAAGAATGATAGGAGATAGATACCCACAATATAATGATACTTTAGATAAAGTTGAATTACTAGGTAATTTCCCTAACATTTCACAATATATTAGAATAGAAGTAAATGAATCAGTTGCTGGAAAAGCATATTCCCCTAAATTATCACCTAAAGGATTTAAAGCATTAATTGATCCTATATCTACAGCTTCATTACAAATTAATATGAAAGTCCCATCAGCATCTTATGAAGGAGTAATGCAAACAGGAACATCAAATGTTCATGCTTCTAAAGGATATTTAGGATGGAAATTTGTAGAAAAAGCTTTTGATAATTGGAATTGGATGAAACCATTACCATCTGTAGAAGAATCAAATATATCAGGTCCTTTTAATGTAGAAAATTACTCAGGTCATCCAAGTTCAAGTTTATGGGTAGGTTCATTAAGTGCTTCAATTGATACAACAGGAACAAATGGACCAACAGCTACTCAACTTAAATTTACAGTTCCTTTTCAAGGAGGTGATGATGGTATAAGACCAGATATAGTAAGAGCGACTGGAAACGAATCACCTACATCATTTGTAACAGGATATTCAACAGGAACTAACATATATGGGTTTGATGTAAGTACAACAAACGCAGCAGGATATACAGGATATAAAAAAGCATTAGATATTCTTTCGAATCAAGATGAATATGATATTAATATGATAGCTATACCTGGAATAATTCATTCAGTAACAGGACATACTAATATTACAAATTATACTATTGATATGTGTGAAAGTAGAGGAGACACATTCTTTGTAATGGATGGTTCTACTATAGATGCTTCAGTTAATACAGCTATAAATGATATAAGTGGTGTAGATACAAATTATGCTGCAGTTTATTATCCATGGGTTAAAGTACTTGATAGTGCTAAAAATAAACCAGTATTAGTTCCACCATCAGTAATTGTACCAGGAGCAATAGCAGCTTCAGATAGAATTGCAGCTGAATGGTTTGCACCAGCAGGTTTAAATAGAGGAGTATTAGGAAATGTACTTGAAGCTAAAATTAGATTAAATCAAGATGAAAGAGATAGATTATATAATGAAAAAATCAATCCAATAGCAACATTCCCACAAACAGGAGTTTGTATTTGGGGTCAGAAAACATTACAAGAAAGATCAACAGCATTAGATAGAATTAATGTTCGTAGATTATTAATTAATCTTAAGAAATATATTGCAAGTTCTTCAAGATATTTAGTATTTGAACAAAATACTGATACAACTAGAGGTAGATTTTTAAACATAGTAAATCCATATTTAGAAGCAGTACAACAAAAACAAGGATTATATGCTTTTAGAGTTATAATGGATGGTTCAAATAATACACCAGATGTTATTGATAGAAATCAATTAGTAGGTGCTATTTATTTACAACCAACTAAAACAGCAGAATATATAGTACTTGACTTTAATGTATTACCAACAGGAGCTACATTTCCTTCATAAAAAATGAAAAAATTTAATATTTATAATAGAACAAATAAAATATACTAAAAGATGGCAATAAAAGACTCAAATGATATGATGTTTACCGCATTTGAACCTAAATTACAAAATAGGTTTATAATGAAGATAGACGGAATTCCGGCATATTTAATTAAAAAAATAGGAAGACCAAATGTTACTTTTAATAATGTAGTTCTTGATCACATTAATGTGAAAAGAAAAATTAAGGGAAAAGCAAATTGGGAACCAATCACATGTGATTTATATGACCCAGTAACACCATCAGGAGCTCAAGCAGTTATGGAATGGGTAAGATTATCACATGAATCTGTAACAGGTAGAGATGGTTATTCAGATTTTTATAAAAAAGATATTCATATTCAAACATTAGGTCCAGTAGGTGACGTAGTTGAAGAATGGATCTTAAAAGGAGCTTATTGCCAAGCAGCTAATTTTGGAGATATGTCTTGGGATTCAGACACACCAGCTAATATTTCAATAACAATGGAAATGGATTATGCTATTCTTAATTACTAATAGTAATAAATTATATAAAAAAGAAAGCGCCTATTTTGGCGCTTTTTTATTTCTTTATATATGTATATCTGAACTAGTTTTAATAAACAAATAAATAAATAACGTTATGAAAAAAGACACACCACAATTTCCCACTGAGGAAGTTACATTACCTTCAAAAGGTTTACTTTACCCTGAAGACTCTCCTTTAAAAAAAGGAACTGTTGAAATGAAATATATGACAGCCAGGGAAGAAGATATATTAACTAATCAAAATTATATCGAAAATGGCACAGTAATTGATAAATTACTTCAATCACTTATTGTTACCCCCCTAGATTATAATTCTTTATTAATAGGAGACAAAAACGCTATATTAGTTGCTGCTCGTATTTTAGGATATGGTGCAGAATATGAGTTTAACTATGGAGGTAAAAACCATGATATAAATCTTACAGAAATGAAAGATAAACCTTTAGATAAATCTCTAGTAGTAAATGGTATAAATGAATTTACTTACACATTACCTGCTTCTAAAATTAATATTACATTTAAACTTTTAACACATGGTGATGAAAGAAAAATAGATCAAGAATTAAAAGGTTTAAAAAGATTAAATAAAGATAGTTCTTTTGATATTTCTACAAGAATGAAACATATTATTACTTCAATAAATGGAGATAGAGAAAATAAAAATATTCGTAAATTTGTAGATGAACAATTATTAGCAAGAGATGCTAGAGATTTAAGAAATTATATAAAAGAAATTCAACCAGATATTGATTTATCTTTTGATTATGAAGAAAAAAACGGGAACTTCAAAAAAGTAACAATACCTGTTAGTGTTAACTTTTTTTGGCCTGACGTCGAATTATAGAAAAGTTGTTTTCTCTCAGATCCATGATCTGGTATTCCATGGCGGCGGCGGGTTTATACATTCAGAGATTTACAACATGCCAATTTGGATGAGAAATTTTCACATCCAAACAATAAATGAGCATAATAAAAAGCAAAATGAAGAAGTAGAAAAAGCACAAAAAGGACAAAATCCATCTACAAATAAAGTGCAAGGTCCTAATATTTCACCTTCTTCTACATACAATTATTAAAAAGTAAAGATATCTATGATATCTTTCTTTTTTTTTATATTTATTAATATAAATTAAATATGGCTGAAGAACAAAATAATAAAGGAGAAGAAAAGGCATTCCGAACATCTAAAATACCCAAAGTAGATATAGGAGGATTAGCAGCAGCTAAAAAATTCCAAGATGATATAGCAAAATCCTTAGAATCCCAATTAGAATCCTCAGCTAATTTAGTTGATAATCAAGATAAATTAAATAGAGGACAATTAGAGTCTTCAGATGTAGGAAAACAAATCCAAGAAACAATGAAGGCTAGGAATAGTCTACATAAAAAAATCATTGAATCTAATAAATCTGAAATAATAGATTCCCAAACTAAACAAAAATTAATCCAACAGATAAATAAAGATTCTTTTGATCAGATAAATATCCTAAAATCTCAAGGAAAAGAAGCAGATATAATAAATGCTAAAACAGAATTATTTGGAAAAATCATTAATAGGGTATCAAAAATCCCCATCATAGGCCCAGGAGCAAGTAAAGCCTTAGATGATATGAAACAAAAAGCAGCTGACGGAGGTTCTAAAATGGCAGTAATGGGGGCAGGTTTAAGTAGTGTAGCTAATAGTACATTAGGAGCGTTTGGGGGAATAGCAGGTATACTAAAATTTGTATTAGACGCTGTATTCCAATGGTCTAATCAAACTAGAGACGTACAAAGAAACATGCAAATGAGTAGTGAAGAAGCTGCAATTATGCAAGATCGTTTAACAGCTCATTCACGTTCAACAGAGGATATATTTGATAATACTAAAAATTTACTAGCAGTACAACAAACATTAAATGATTATAGAGGAACAGCAGTAGAATTTGCTGGAGAAGATTTAACAAGAGCTAATAAATTATTAAAAGCAAATGTTTTAAATAATGAACAAGTAGGCCAATTATCAGTGTATGCTAATGTAGCTGGTAAAAGTTTTGACGAAATGTATATGAGTCAGGTAAGTGGGGTAAATACTATGATGAAACAAGAAGGAGTATCTTTAAATGTAAAAGAGATATTTAAAGATATGGCAAATGTCTCAGGTACAATTAAAGCACAGTTAGGGGCTAATCCTGAATTAATAGCAAAAGCTGTAACTAAAGCAAAAGCTTTAGGTATGACTCTTGAACAGGTAGCAAAATCAGGAGAATCTTTATTAAACTTTGAATCTTCTATTGCTTCAGAATTAGAAGCAGAATTACTTACAGGTAAACAACTTAATTTAGAAAAAGCAAGATTAGCTGCATTAACAGGAGATTATGAAACATTAACTCAAGAAATCAACAATAATGTAGGGGATTTTGGAGAATTTTCTAAAATGAATGTTTTACAACAAAAAGCAGTAGCAGAAGCTGTTGGTATGACAAGAGATGAACTATCAGATACTTTACTTAAAAAAGCAGATTTAAATGCATTAGAAGCAGAAGCAAGGGATATGGGTGATATGGATTTAGCTAATAGATTAGAAGCAATGAGTGTACAAGATGAATTTAATCAAGCAATAGAAACTATGAAACAAATGTTTGTAGAGGAAATAGCTCCTGCATTATTACCTTTTATTTCAAATTTATCAAAATTATTAACAGATGGAGAAACATTAAAAGGCATATTTAGTTTTATAAAAGGTATACTAATAACATTAGCAGCTTTTAAACTAGCAGGATTAGTTACATCAATTATGTCAGTATCAGCAACATTAGCAGGTGCTGCTGCTGGAGCTACAACATTATCATCCGCTTTATCATTTGGTGCTGCAGCTATAGCTATTGCAGGAGCTATAGGTATAATATATGCGGCTAATAAAAGCTTTACATCAAAAGCAACTGCAGATGTTAAATCAGCAAAAGATGCAGTAATTGACCCAGAAGGAGGAATGTTAGTTAGTGGACCTAAAGGATCAATTCAACTAGATAAACAAGACACAATCATAGCAGGAACAAATTTGGGTGGTGGAGGAGGAAAAGGAACAGAAATAGATTACCAAAAAATGGCATCAGCTATGTCAAATGCCAAAGTTAATGTTAGTACAAAATTACAACATGATTCATTTGGATCATATAATGCAGGTGGAGGTGAGGGAGAATATCAATCTGAAGCTAAATATGCTACTAATTTTGCTTAGTTCTATATGTATAACTGAATAACAATTAAAAATAACTACTATGAGTTTAAAAACTTTATCATCAAAACACGACTTAGTACAACAAGGGCCCGTTAATGAAATGGCAACCCAAGAGGGAGGAGTAGGATATAATACAGGAGGGGGTTCAAGTAATTCTCCATTTTTTCATGAATTTGATTATCCTGGTTTACCTTCTAGTTATCCTAGTCAAGATCATCTAGTAAATTTATTAAAGGGTAATTGGAGTACTATGGATGCCCAATCTAATCGAGTAGGAAAAGGAAGTGCTTTTACACAACAAAGTGGATATATGGGAAATAATCCAGGAAAAGATTATGATTTAGAGGGAAATGATAATGGCCAAGGTGTTTTTACTCAAGGTCATCTAGCCCCTAAAAAAATAAATGATGTAGATTTACATGTACATTTATTAACAGGTAATTACACTTATAATCATGGGGGAGCTGGAGGATTAGTAGGACCTTCTCCAGGACCAAGTGGTAATTCACAATTTCAAGATTTTCAAGTACCTCCAGGAGCTACATCAGCAGATTTTAGTGCTAATTTTGATTTTCCCTCAGTAAGTGCATATAATAAATTACCAGGAAAATATAATATTAGTGGCCCTACAGAAGGATTTTATTAAACTAAATGGGACTAAAGGATCTACATGCAACTTTAGAAAACAACACTTACACTGGGGGATATGAGGGATTAAACCAAACTCAACTTCCTAATAATAGTGATGGGAATATACTATCACAACCATTTATTTCAAGACCTATTCCTCCAAATCCCGTTTTTGGAAATATAATTCCAGGTTCTGGAGCTAGTTTATTAGATATATCTAATTCAGCCCCCGGCCAATTTGTAGACAGTTTAACTGATGGATTTATAAGAGGAGGATTAGTAACAGCTACAGAAAGAAGTGTTTTAGACACTGTAAGAGTAGGTAAATTTATGTTTACTCCTAGTGGTATAACTTTTATAGCTAAACAAGTAGCTCTTCAAGCATCTAATCCTAAATTAGCAACGGGTAATAATAGATTTGGGGAATTATTAGGAAATAATTCCTTACTTGGTTTTGATTTAGGAAATAGAAATAGAACATATAATTTAGGATTAAATACTTTAGCTCAAGTTGGACTTAATGCTTTTGGCACTCATTTTGACAGAGCAGGAATAACTCCTAGATGGCCAGAAGACGAAAAATTTGCTAATATAGAAAAATTAAATGCAAATAAAGTAGGATTAATTAAAAATAGAAGATTTTTTGGAAATGAAGGTAAAGTAGAATCAGATTATAATAGACTTTTATCCCTACATAGTACTATTATTAACCAGGATTATTCTCAAGAATTAAGTTATGGGTCAGTAGAAGACCCTAATATATTTACAAAATATTTAATTGATTTAGGACAAGAAACAAACCCAATATTATACACATATCCAGGGGGCCCTGATTCTAAATATGGTATAGGAGAAACAGTTATAGGACGTTGGGTTAATTCTACAATAAATAATAAAGGAGAAAAATTAACAATACCTAATAGAATAGCAGGATCACATGGTTTTTCAAGTACGGGACAAGGTACTCATTTCCAAACACCAATTAAAAATTATCTTAGAACTTTAGGAAGACCTGGTTTTAATTATTCTAAAAGAAGTGAAGAAGGCAAGTCCTTTCATAGAGAAACAAGAATAGGGTTAGGAAATCCAGGTGTAGGAGTTAGTAGAACAAAAGACGGCCGTAATGATCCCTATATAAGACAAACAAAGAAAAACGGAGAATTAAATTATAATGTTTATCAAGCAAAAAGAACAGATAAAGTTAATATGCTTGATATTTTTAGATCTAACACAAATCAATATCAGTTTGAGGGATCTAGAGATTTAATTAGGTTTAGATTTGAAGCTGTTGATAGCGATGATCCTAGTAAATCAGACACAATGATATTTCGTGCTTTTTTAGATGATATGTCTGATAGTTATAAAGCATCTCATAATAATATTAACTATAATGGTAGAGCAGAAGATTTTTACACATATAAATCTTTTAATAGAGATTTAAATTTTAGTTTTAAAATAGCAGCTCAGTCTCGTCATGAAATGATGCCTCTTTATAGAAAATTAAATTATTTAGTAAGTAATGTAGCTCCTGAATATGAAAATGGAAGAATTAGGACTCCTTTTATGAGATTAACTATAGGGGGTTGGATAGATAGACTTCCAGGAGTTTTAACTTCAATTAATTTATCATGGCAAAAAGATTATCCCTGGGAAATTGCAATTGATAGTCCTGAGGGGGGAATGGATAGTCATATGTTAGTATTACCCCATGTTTTAGATGTTAGTGTTAGTTATCAACCAATTCATAATTTCTTACCACAAAAATCAGCAACAAAAGCTCCATTTATAATAAGACATGAAGACAATGGATTTTTAAAAGAAGAACAAAAATGGTATAAATTAGGAATAGCAGGTAAAGATAATTATGATGAACTTATGGGGGGATATATAGATTCTCTTGGTTCATCAAACCCTAAATTTTCAACACAAACCGATAGAGCAGCAGGATTAGAAGCAGGATCATTAGGGATAGAAAAATTATCAAATTTAACACAAGCATCAACTTTTACAACAGGTTCTGATGGACTCCCAATAGATGAAGGAATAACTCTTCCTCTTCCTTATGATTTTGATAGTCAAATTATTACACCAGAATCAGAAGAAGTATTAGGGAAAGATTATTCTAATATGACAAAAGAAGAACTAAGTGAAGAAGGTATTTCTTATATGGATAGAGATGGAACCTTTATTAGGAACGATTCTTAAATCAAGTAAGAGTAAAAATAATTAAAATATGCCAAGCAGATTAATATCTATAAAATCAAAAACTCATTATAATAAAAAGAAATATTATAAACCTTTAAGATATCCAGAAATACCATTATCTTCAGGTGATATTTATGCTATAACTACTGTAGGAGATAGATTAGATAATTTAGCACATCAATTTTATAAAGATGTGGATTTATGGTGGATTATTTCTATAGCAAATGCAGGAATAATAAGAAGAGATAGTATTAATTTAAAATCAGGCTTAGAAATAAGAATACCAACAGATATATCTTCTATAATAAAACAATTTGAAGTAATAAATAAATAAAGTTATGTCTATATTTAAAGAAACATTTCGTCCTTTTGTAAGGGAACAATTACTTTTAAGAGAACAAATAATGAGTGCTGGGTCTTTAGGAGCTGGAGAATCTTTTCAAAGAACGAAATATTTTGCTAATAGTAAAGCTGTTGTAGCTAATGGAAATAGATTTGGCCAACCTAATTACCAAATTAAAGATATTGTATCTGGAAGAACCACTGAAATATTTCTTCCCGCTGGAAGTTTTTGGACAAACACAGTTTCTAAACAATGTACAATTAGAATGTCTTCTGGGGTAGATGTAAAAAGTGGAACTTTTCCAAAATATCGTACTGAACCTGTTGGAGCCGATTTAGCAAAATTATGGATTTTAGAAGGGGGAGTAATAGGCCATACACCTAAAGTAACAAATATTGGGGGTAAAAAAGGATTTAATAAATATGGAGAATTAAAACCAAGTGATAATGAAAATATATCATTTAATGAACCTAGAAGTGGTATAGGAGGGGGTACTAACACAGCATATGGTAGTAAATCAATTAGATCACAAGCTACTACAGATGATGGTTATGGTATAGTACCAATGCCTGGAATTGTAGACATGGATATTAGAACAACTTCTGCTTATGGTTCTTTAAGAGTAGCTAAAGTACAGTTTGAATGTCATAATAGAGCTCAACTTGAAGTATTAGAAATGCTTTATATGAGACCCGGATATCCTATTTTATTAGAATGGGGATGGACTCCTTATATAAACATAGAAAGAAGTGAAGATAGAAGTAAAGTATTACGTACTTATAGAGAAACAACTTTTCCTTTTATGGATGAATTTTTTGACGAAAATTCAACTATTGAAGATATGAACCAAATAATTATTGATAATAAAGAATCATCTGGGGGTAATTATGATGGATTTATTGGTTTTTGTAAAAACTTTGAATATAAAATTAAAGAAGATGGAGGTTATTCGTGTACTACTGAAATAATAGCTATGGGAGAATGTTTAGATGGGTTAAAAGGAGTTAAATCTTCTAATGAGCATGCCCAATCAAGATATTTAGAAAATTCAACAAAAACCCAAGAGAATATAGGTAAAGCAAGACCTGATGGTACTACATACTCTAGATGGGATTTGGATAATCCTGGATATACTAAAATATCAGAATTAGAATTTTGGTTACATAGTTTTAGAGCAGGGTGGGCAACATTTAATCAGTTAGAGGTAAGTAATTGGTACAATAATAGATACATACAACACCAACAAGACATTATTGATACTGATGATGCTTCAAAAAATGTATATGGTAGATTTGATTATTTTCATTCTGTTGCCCCTAGTTTTTGGGGAGTTGATTGGATAGTAGAGATGGTTGTAAAAATATGGGATGAAGAACATGAACATATAG
>TARA_R110000744_G_scaffold86986_6_pt1 | contig 10304 bp, 10 predicted proteins | sample TARA_R110000744 | Tara Oceans TARA_R110000744 (sample SAMEA4398083) | marine metagenome | biome: Polar Biome; feature: [DCM] deep chlorophyll maximum layer (ENVO:01000326); material: water (ENVO:00002006), including particulate matter (ENVO:01000060) such as... | depth 36 m | reverse complement strand
AGTAGCCCCAAACATCTTTACGTCATGCCCCGTATCATCCACTCCGACAGTTACTGCTCCAGATGCCGTGTAAGTAGTAGAGGTAAGTCCTTCTGCGGCAAAAGCCCCTCCAGCTACCGTAAGCGCATTACTTGAGTGCGTTAGGGTTACATCGCCCGAATCAAAGTTGATTACTGCGCCACTGTCAAAGAAAGCGTCTGAAAAATTCAAAGAAGTGGTTCCTAAAGACAAGACATCTGTAGTCTCAGGAGTTAGCGCAGTTGCTGTTAGTCGTAAAACCCCAGCACCTACGGCTGTAGCTGAAGTAGCTACAGCAAATACGAGATCAGTAGTATTGGTAGATGCATCAAACGTTGCATCTGCTTCGGCCCATATAGCCGCCCCCGGTAGAACGGCATCTGTGCCACTTCCTTCCAGTGGTGCGGAGAATTCAATGCGACCAATAATATCGCTATCTACTACCGTTGTTTCGCCCGTAGAAAGAAGAATAAGTCCCGGCCCAGCGGCAGTAGCTCCCTGAAGGATTAGCTTATCAGCCGACTCATCCCAAAGGCTAAAAGCTCCTGCGCTTGCGCCGAAGAACTTAACATCCACGCCCGTATCATTTACGCCCGTAGTAAAAGCACCCGTAAAAGTCTTAGCTCCTGTGGCTGTTTGGGACTGCCCCAACACCATAATGCCATCGGAACTAGTGTAGTCTACGTTATTCTCATCTGCATTATTGCCCTCTACAAAAGCTTTGATGTTAGTGATCCATCCATTGAGCGGAGCCGCTATAATTGTGGCACCAGCCACTGGCAGTGTAGGAGTTGCAGGAGTTGTTACAGAAGCCATATTAAGATTCCTTACGCTGGAGTATTTGCATCAGTATCATCTATGGTAAAGAAAACCTGATAGCCTACCAATTTCACTACGGACGAACCGCTCCATCTTACCTGTATTGAACTGGCGGTTCGATTCACGCCCCACCTATGCTTACTGTTTCCTGACCCTTTGTAGACTACTCCTGAATCATATAGATGATCCTCATTATACTGGAAGCTCGTCCCTATAGATATCGTTTTAGTCTTTGGAGTTCTTTGCTCTTCATCTCTGAGAAGAGTCAGATCTACACTCTGAATGCCATCTCCAGCATCTCTGTAATAGGTTACTATAGAATGTATCGTTTTATCTACGCCGGGAAAACCTAAATCATTTGGGGCAGTCTGTATGTGCCAAGTAATATTTGGCCCATCGTCATCGCTCCCCGTGTTGGCATTATACATAAATCCCAAGGCAAAGCTGGCATGTAAATCTTTCTCTACACCTGAAGCAAAGTATTGACCAATCCAGCTAAGTTTGACATCTGTATAGTCTTCAATTCCAATGTCCCCTGTCTCCCAATCCCACACTAATATTTTATCATGTCCAGTAGAATTAGCTGAAGAAGAGATTAAGACTCTGACTTGATGATCTTTATCTCTGGTCGTTGCTACCGCATATTGAAGACGATCTAAATTGAATGTATCCTGAAATAATATATCCTTAGTTACGATAGCATACTGACCATCAGGGCGAATAATAAAAGCCCCTTCTCTAGCAAGGCCAAAGATGAAGTCAGGACGCGCTATAAAAGTAGATGGTGCGATAGGATGAAATCCTCGTAAAGCACCAACTTCTTCATCTGGAACATATTCAATATGTCCTGTTCTATACTCTAATCTGCCGGGATATACTCCATCTGCTTTCATCACCCATAGCTTGTCCCAAGCATCTACTCCACCAATAATAGGCTGACTACTTAGCCCTCCGATCTCATAGCGATTATTATTTAAGAACCGAGTGATATCTACCGTAAAATCGCGTGTATTCACATCGCACCACAAGATTCGTGTGGTTTTTTTTACTCCCGATATAGTGGGAGCTAACACTACCAATGCGTTTCTGTGTTCAATAAACGCTTCGGCTGTATCAAAATCAGTAGAGTCAGACGCAAAAGTCATAGCTGCTGCTGCCGTAGGAGTGGCAAAGTCTCCAGCCCACTGATAAGGCTGATCTACTCCATTGGTGCAAACAACTTTATCGTCAATGAAAGCCATAGAAACATGATCATCGATAGTCCCTGAGAAAGACAGGCTTCCTGTGATGTCCTTTCGAGTAGTCCCGTTGTCGGTGTAAACTTTGTCGGGAGTCGTAAAAACCTTTTGAGACCCTGCTATAAATGGGAATTGACCAAATCCATTAACAGGTTCTGTGCTTGGGATAACCGTAGTATTAAACTTAGATTTGCCCCTTCTTGTGGCAGCAATGTTCCGTTCAGAAAAGTCCATGTTATTTACTTCAGAAGAAGATTCAGGCGTAAAGTTCTCATTAGGATATATCAATCGATCCTTCAAGCCCTTAAGTCTGAAGACTGCCGATTTCTTTACTGAGGTTAAATTCGTAGGATCTGGCATTACTCTACCGCATTAGGGATTTTACGTAAGTTTCCACGTTGAATATATCGATTAGAAGCATTGATAAAGCCGCGAGACTTAATGCCTTTATGCTGTCTACGTCCAAGGAAAGCCTTCTTGCGTTCCATATATTTTCGTCCTGCTGCCGCCGCAGAGGACTCCTTGCCTTTTCCTGCCAACAGGATAGACTGAGGTCCGTAAATCAATAGGTCGTGAAAGTCCAATGGAAGCTCAGGAATATCATCATCATTGATCATGGGAGGCTTGTGCGCTAAACATCGGACAATATAGGTAGTAGCCGCACTAGGTACAGGCCAAAACTCCCACCACTGATAGGAAGGCGAGTCACCCCAATACGGTGGGATGACTGCCAGTGTATTCCCGTCTACATCTTTTACCGTGACGAATCCAACAAAGACAACGGAGTTAGTCTGCTTTAAGGTTAGCCTACGAATACCAATAGCATTTGACTCTGCGTCAAAGGAGTTCGTAGAACTTGATGCAGTAGTTCCAGAGAAGTCGATAATCTCCCTTGTGTCTACCCCACCAACCATGCCATGCACTATGATCTGGTAATCTGAGCCTGTATCCAGAACCGAAGAGCTTTCTACTGTTATTGCTCCAGCAGTAACAGGTTGCTTCTGAACGCCATACTCGCCATGATAGGAAGCTTCCTGAGGATCTTCTGCTGTTTGAGTGCTTCCAGAATGCTCTCTATCAAATCGCGTAGGACCATAAAGCTCTAAAGGTCGATCATTTCTGGAATCTTCTATATTCAATACGTCAGCTACGTAGAGAGGCATTCCATACTTGCCAATGCCCGATACAGTAGTGAAGGTATACTCCCTGCGTTCTAAGTCCGTATTGCTCTCAGAAAGCAGTTCGCGGTAATGAAGTTGAATTGACAGCTTAGCCATCGTTTCAAAGTCATCCCCATCCTCTTCTGATGCCAGATCGTTTAATGCTCCGTATATCTCGCTGTATTTCATAGATTCCTATTTCTTAGATCGACCACTCTTCTTGCCTGTAGTCGCGCTTTCTAAAAGGTCTGAGCCAACTCCTTCCAGTGCATTTTCAATCGCAGCGTCATCAGCCAATTCTTCGGCAGAGGCTTCAGGAACAATGTCCTCTTCTGCTCCCTGCATTTCGATCATCGCCTTCAATTGCTCAGGACTCTGCGTCTTTAGCATCTCCTGCATAACCTTGTGCGGATCAAGGACTGAGTTAGCAGACTGAGCTAACTGCTGTGGGTTGTTCGTGACCTGACCCATCTGCTCCAAGCGTCCCATCATGGAAGAGAAGAACTCTTCCATAGAGGTAAACATCTCAGCCTGTTCCATATTCTTTTGTCGTTCGTAAGTCTCAGCTAAACGCTGTCGAGCCTCAGGACCATTAGTTAGAAGGACTTCTACTAAGCGAAAGCCCCATTCCGTATAACGGACATACTCAATACCCATCGCTTCTTCTTCAAGCTCAGCCTGATCTTCGTTTATTACACGCATAGAACGGTGGTCAATACAAACAACTTGTTCGGGCTGTCCTTCAAACTTTAAAATCATACCATCATCAGCGGAGATCCCTACAATATCATCGTCCAGAAGGCGATCCTCCATTCCCAGCAAGGAAATCTTCTCATGAGCCACTAGCACTTCATGCCACTCGCGGTGGCGTGTGTCGGTTATATTGTCGGATACGGCTTCATATTTACGGTATATAATCTTAGATTTGTCTCCCTTGGATAACCCAAGAGGAACTCCATCATCTAAATTGTATTTACCATCCTTGACCTCTGCGGTCAAGGCGGCACTCATACTATTGTCAATACTGAGGGCGGGCTTGCGATTGCGGTTCATAGTAGCTGCTCCTTAAGGAATTGAATGGCCTGTGACGTTAAGCTGACAATCGGCAGTTGATCCTGCGATTGCCACAACTGCGGCATTCCCTGTCCCTGCGACAACATTAATGCCATCAAAGATGAAAGAGAATCCTTCTGCGGAAACATCGATCTTGCTTTCCCACAGGGTAGTGCTTCCATCAGTGATCGTGATGAGGGTATCAAGATCTACATGACCAGAGATACAGGAAACGATCCAACCGCGATTCGCATCGGCGGCCTGTGTTACTGTAGCTCCTGAATCTGTTCCTGCCTGTGTTCCGTTCCAAGTTGATTCTTGCATCTTCTTCTCCAAATTAAGTGGGGGTTCGCCAGCAAGTCCCTCAAGGAGCAAACGTGCAAGCCCAACCCACTAACTCACCCCCGTTTACTATGCCGCCAATTTTACACCAAAATCATCTAAGATACGTTGCATTCTGAGGTCGTAGGTGTGAAACTTGCGAACCATATTATGGCCTTCTCTGGCTATTCGTTCTCTGCTTGCAGGATTTTCGATCCCCCACAATGCTTGTTCAACAAGAGATTCCTTTGAGTCGAATCCCAAGAAGTGTTTTCCATCCTCAAAGCCAAGATCTTCAATTCCTTCTACCGTAGTATTGGTAAGAAGACAGGAGCCAGAAGACATAATTTCAAAGAATCGCATGTTGAGGTCGTTACGGATGGAGATATTGAATCCCAATCTTCCTCGTATGACACGGACTGCCATGTCTTCAAAGAAGCGGTTAAAGGCCATATGTGAGTTTGGGAATTTCTTGAAAGCATAATCAAGCCACTCAACCCGATTGTTTGACTCAGGGGTTCCGTCCCCCTGATTAATGAATCCCACAAAAGACAGATCATACTGCTTGCTTAAGGACTCGCCCTTCGCATGTTGATCCTTTTGGGGATGATTCATCATCTCAGTGAGATTAGGATGAGCCATTGGGTTGCAAGCTAAAGGTAGCCAATGGACGTTCTTTATGCCATCCTTTTTCATTTTTACTACGCCTTCCTTTTGAGCGCAGTATACCTTATCGAACCCTTTTGCCTTATTTAAACGGAAATCATAGCCAAGATGAGTATCCACAGCGTAATAGGCATTTGGGTGAGGACACTCCCAATCGATATCATCTCTGCCATCGTCACAATAAATATATAACTCTCGTTCGGGGAGCTTTCCATCGGGTCTCCAACGGTCCACGCTGCCACCCCATCCCAATTGGTTTTTAACGGAGTTGAAGCAGAGAGTGGGTGTTCCATTGTTTCTTATGTCCGAGTTATAGACAAATGATAATTGCACCTGAGCTGGATTGATATCCAATGTATCTTCGCCGCTCATATCACTATCTCCTCTGGTCTGGTTGCTTTGATTGCCATAGTTCCGTGTATGTTATCGATTACCTCGTCTATGGTCCAATCTCTGGCTTCCAGCATAGCCACAGCAGAGGGAGCTGTATAAGCGTGGAAATGAGTGTAGTCTAACAGCATAGTCTCCAAATAGTCTTGGTTCGGCATGGTAATCAACAACTTACCATTAGGCTTCAGAACTCGTTGCCACTCATCTAAGGCTTGGTATGGATTGATTAAATGCTCAAGTAGATGAGGAGCCATAATATAATCAACAGAGCCAGAAACAACGGGTAGATCCAAAGCGTCTGCGGTTGTATCCAGCTCTGCCTCAGAAAACTTCCGACCCCCTGCACCAGTGTCTCCTTTTTTTGCAATATCTATTCCAAAAGCATCGTGATCATATCCCTTAGCCCCACATCCTAAGTTTAATCCAACAAGTCCGTCAAATTCCCCAAGATGCTTCTTGTACCAATCGTCTTCTCTTAGGCTTTCAAGTTCATCGGACACTCCATGACCATAAGTCGTCCATGCTCCCGTAAAACATTCGTGCCACAGAGCTGCACCATGCTTGCGTATGATGGCGTTATTGGTTGCTTCTTGATGATCCTGTGAGTCCCAATTACTGCCATGCACTCGCTGGCCTGTCTGCTGTCCTATATGATGAAGATAAGCAGTGCGATCAACCACAAGTCGATAGCCAGCCTCCCTAATACGAATAGAAGAATCCAGATCGTCCCCACCGGGAAGACTTTCATCGAGTCCTCCTAATTCTACAAGAAGATCTGTCCTAACTACCATACAAAACCCAATGAGCAGACTCGCTTCTAAATAGGTAGGGAGGTTGACATTGAAGGCATTCTGTGTTCCAGCAACAAAATTGGACGATGGACCCACAGCTCCCACTTCAGGTCTACCAAAATGGGTCGTGAGCTTTCGCCAAAAGTCTTTTGAGTCTGGAGGAAACAGAACGTCATCGTTCATCATGCAGAAGTAAGGGGTGGTAGTATCAGCTAAGCCAATGTTGATTGCCCCCATCCATCCAAGGTTCTTTTCTGCCTGAATCACGGTGACAGGAAAGCCCATGTTGTTTGTCATATGAACAATCTGCTCCTGTGACTCAGGAGTAGGATCGTTGTTTATAACAATAATGCGATAAGGATATTCACAGTTGGCAATAAGTGAACCAATGGTCCACTCCAATTGTTGAAAATTGTTGAAAGTTGGGATCGTAATGGTGAGTTGGGGTTCCATTAGGCTTTGCCCTCCACCATTGCATTGGGAAATCGCTCTTCGTAGATCTTAGGATTCAGCTTGCGGAAAGCCTCGTAGTAATCTTCATCTATGAAGGTCGAATCCCATTGCTTGTGTCGCGTCTTAGTTGCCGTGTCCACGTATCGTGCTACTCCATGCTCTTCGCACTTGTAGCAAAAGAAAAAATCCTCACCAGCTCCTGTTGACTCAAACCACGGCTGGGGGATTTGTCGAAAGACATCCGTGTTGCAAAGGAATACTCCTGTGCCGAAAGCCAAGGCTCCATCAACCTCCTTGTTTCCGATCAATTGATTTTTGGGATAATCCAAGACGAAGTCACTAACCATCATACGCTGGGCAGTGACTTTATCTCTGGTTTCCCGTATCGTCATAATCACAGGGTTGTATGGCTCTCTTGCAGTGAAAGCTAAGGCGGCAACTATAGGCTTGTCGTGTCTCCATAGTCGCAGAAACATCGACTTCTCAAATCGCATATCATCGTCCCACATCAGGACGTAGTCTGCATCCCATTGAAGGGCAGACTCACAGATCAATTCTCTGGCTTTTCCGGGCAATGAAGTTCGCGTGTAATCGAGCAAGCCAATTTGAAGCTCCCCCATGCGAATCCAATCTTCTTCCGTAGGCTCACATGCTTCAGCGTCAGGCCCATCTGGATCAAGTTTTGGTAGCGTATCAATGAGTTCCATAAACTTCTCATGACCCAATGCCTTTCTCCACATAGAGCGGTCCCGAAGCTCTCCAAGATACATCATAAAATCCATGAATCGGGCAGTGCAAGTTACATCGGCTCCGTCATACCAAGGCATTCCTATGATAAGCTTCACTTGATCCACCCTATCTTCAACTTGAAGAATTCCCACATGGACCCTCTAAAGCACATGGAGTGCCTATGACCTACGTGCTTGCGGCGAACCTCTTGAGGAGAATCACTCCAAAAGAGGTCGCCACAAATGCACCGATATAATCTTCGGTCTTCCGTAGTGTGCGGTGAAAGCCACCGCGTCACGGTATCAAACATTAATTGCTCCTTGAGGTTAAGGGCAGGTTACATGGCACGTATAAATACGTGATCTGTATAGTTTACAGTGCCGAGAGAAATCAAAGTAGCCGTAACCGTGTCCAATGCAACGACAGGACCAAGCTTGCCTTGCACTGCGCCCACTGAGTTAAGGCCGATTGAACCATTCGCGCCCGGACCCAATGGTGCGCCGGGACGAACAGTGACTGATCCCACGATGCGCCAAATAAGCGCACTCTCATGGTAACCATAGATCTGCACTTCGCCAACATCATTGTTGGGGATATCTTCATTGCATAGGCCAATGAATGATCCCGGCTCACTGAGCGTTGCGCGAGTGCGTGAAGCGGCTTCATTCCCACCAATAGACGTAGCATTCTTGTCCGTGGCAAAGAGATGAGCAGGATAGTGAGTAGTCAATGTCTGACCATCCACGTTGGTTATGTTCACCCAAACCTTTTCAGCGTCTGAGCGGTTTACCGTTTGCAGAATCATGGTAAAATACTCCTTGTTATTTTAAGCGGGTCCAGTGCAGAGGATCGAATATTCCACCGTGTCGGTAGCATTCGGACCATCTACCCAAATTGATCCATTGAGCGTATCTGCGGTGCCATCATCGCTATTAAGCATTCCCAAGCAAGCACTGCCTACCGTGTCCTGATTCGTTAGGGACAAGGAAACAATGCGAGTCTTTGAGTCTGCAATAGCAAATGCTCTGGCAGTCGTGTCTACTTCAATGGTGCCAGTGATGAGGATCAAATCCCCAACGCTGTGTAATGCTCGACTATTGATATCTCCAGCCGCCATTAGACTACCTCTTCTTTCTTAAGCGATGCCAGCGAGGACACCCAGCTTACGGCGATTGTTGACAGCCATATTACCCTGAAACAGGATCTGCGTAACCAAAGCATCCTGATCAATGGGCTTCTGGAAGCCTTCGTCCTGCATGGCAAAATTAGCCTTGCCGTGGACGAACATCATGATGTGAGCCGAGTTGAGCATATACATGTATCCGGGTGTGCAATAATCATCCCAAACAACTTCGGCACCCTTAAACATGAGCTTCTCAACACCAGCATCAGCACCACCAGAGGGATTCTGCTCGTAGCGCACTCGCGGTGCGATCAAAGCTTCCAACGCCTCATGGACCGTCTGAGTCGTGACGATATAATCGGGAGTCGAAGAAACGCCCTCAGTGCCACGCGAACAGCTATTATAGGTCGAACGCATATTGCTAACTAAGTTAGCGGCTGCGTTTCCTACGGTAGCTACTGCGCGATTGCGCCATGCCGTATTATCGGCAGGATCAATTGAAGCATACGAGGTTGAGGTCGGGGTCGTATCAACAGCCGCCTGTAGGCCAGTAAGCTGCTTATTTGCCGAACCCGTTCCATCACTGAAGATACCCGTGGCAACGCCATCACCCATGCTCAACTCAGCTTGACGAACTTTCTCCGTCATGATGTCGTTGATCTGGGCTGGACCTTGATTAGAACGTAAACTCAAGCCATCGATAGCAATGCCGACAGCCGCCTGTTTCCACGTATACCATGCAGTCGTTTGACCGATCTGCGGAGTGATGGACAAGTTGTCGTAACCCGTATACCACTTAAACGTGCCGTTCGTACCCGTCATCAAGGGAATGCGAATGCGTTCCCCACCTGTCAGAGTTTTGATCCGATTACCAGATCGAAACCACGCAAGGGTTTTTGCCATGTTATAGACGTTGTCTTGCAATGCACCTGTAGCCAGAATATCATCCAGCGTCATCGTCAAGAGCGGTCCATATGTTCTGGTGAGTGTCGATTCACCGACAGCCATTATAGCTCTCCTTTAATAATTGTTTTAGCCAAACACCTTTTTCCAATTCCTACGCACAGCTTTCGCTGTGATTTCCTCAAGCGAATCGCCTTCCTCTTTCAAAGGCGGCTCAGTGGCTGGGGCATTGGAAGACTTCCGTTGCATCCCATTAGCGCGGTGAAGACGGTTAATACGATCCGTTCCCTCTGCGCCACTTGCTCCACCTTGTGTCGCTTGTTCTAGCAGAGCCTCATGATTTTGAAGGATGTAAAGCTGGTTGGGGGTAATGCCTTCGTTGGGGTCTTTGAGCGACCTATAAAGCTCGCGCATTTCTTCATGATCGTCTTCGTTCCATACGAAATTATCGCCCTCCATGCGACCAAAATGATCGCCCCACTTTTCAATCCCTTCAGTGATAGAGGTTCTGGTCTGTTCAGTTGACCGCTCTACTGCGGCTTCCTGATCCAACTCATCACGGGAGACCAATCCCATCTCGTCTATCATGGCTTCAAAAGTTTCCCTCTGTCCCCGTGGCATACGAGCCAAGAGTTGTTTG
>TARA_R110000744_G_scaffold379868_1_pt1 | contig 10304 bp, 13 predicted proteins | sample TARA_R110000744 | Tara Oceans TARA_R110000744 (sample SAMEA4398083) | marine metagenome | biome: Polar Biome; feature: [DCM] deep chlorophyll maximum layer (ENVO:01000326); material: water (ENVO:00002006), including particulate matter (ENVO:01000060) such as... | depth 36 m | reverse complement strand
CCAATGTTCCTATCAGCTGCCGTTTGCCAATAAGTTGAATTACTAGCATCAGTATAAGCAACAGTTTTATCACCCCAAGAAAAACTTCCATCTCCATCGCTCTCTAAGACTTGACCATCAGAGCCATCACCTGTAACATATAATTGGTCAGCAGATACTGAGTTTGCACCAACTTTTGGAGTAATATTACTACCAGAAACAGTAAAAGATAACCCTCCATCTCCTGCTCCTCCTTGACCTGCAAGAATAACATCGTCTGTACTAGAATCTGAACCTGTTAATCTAATTTTAACATCAGGAGCATCATTAACTACACTTGTAGTATATGTTGTATTTGAATCTGATAAAGCAGCTATAGCATCAAACACTGCATTACTTGTAGCTGCATTAGCATTCCCATCTGCAATTGTATCAACAATTGGCAAGGGTTGCCATTGTAATCCACTTCCACCACTTATAGTAGCTAAATAATTATAATCAGTAGCTGTACCACCAACATTTAATTTAGCTCTTGTTATTGTTGTTGCTGCTATTTTATCAACAGTAACCGCTAGGTTATTAATTTTTGCAGTTTCAATCGCACTAGCATCAATCTGTGCCGTATCTACGGTAGCTAATGTTGCTAACGCACCTTGGCTTGCTATAACGTCTGCTGTTCCTGCTGTTGCTGCTTTTTGTGCAATATTACCTGCAGTTGATTCGACTACTACTTTTGTCCATGTTGGCATTTTTTACTCCTTAACTTGTAGTTACGTTTAATGTATTATTACTAGTGTCAATACAAGCGTCTAACTTAGTAGTTGTTGCTTTTATTGCTGCTATGTCTGCTTTTATTATTGCAATATCATCTTGTAATGTTGCAATAACACCTGTGTCATTTATTGTCACATTAGATAGCTGAGTAACAGTATTGTCGCATTTTAGCTTAGTTTTGTCATCAGATAAAACCTTACTTAAAACTTCGTCTGCTCTATATTTTGTAAATGATGCCATATTATTCTATTCCTATGTATAAATTGTTATTAATAAAAGCTAATTCTCCTTGATCAGGAGCAGTATTGAAAGCTAGTGGGTTCTGGTTTGTTAATACAAAACTTCCTTGTACTGTAGTAAGTCCAGTTAATTTTGTACCTAAACTTGACAAAAATAAATTGCTCATTGTACCATCTCCATCAAAAAGTCTTTTATAAGAAGTTGTAAGACCTTCTCCAGGCGTTCCTCCGTAAATACTTATTAAATCACTGTAAGTATCTTTTATTGATGTATTTGCTAGTGATGCCATTATAATCCTTTTAAAATTGTAGCAGAGCTATTTTGTATTTTTAACAAAGAAGATAAAGAAGCTCTAGCGTTTAATAATGATGGACTAATTCCTGTTTCAATTTTTAAAGTTGCTACAGAGCTTGCCTGAGCTGTTAATTCATAAAAACTAGATATAGACCATGAACCTGAAAAGTTATAAGTTTGTGTAACTGTATTCCAATTAAAATCACATACGCTAATTGGTTGTAATAATTTTAAACCCATTAATAATCTGTCCCTGGAATTACAATAGAACTTTCTTCAGATTTATGAGAATTTGCTTCTTTGCTCCCTAAAGCTTTTGCTCTTTCAAATTTCATTAAAAAATATTGAGCTTGTTCCATTTGACCTTTCTTTTCATACCCGTGAGCTACGGCGAGATGAACTATAGCCTCGTGAAATTCAACAGGTATTACAGGTGATTCAGCCATGCCTGTTTCTATTCTTACTCCTGTAACAGAAGCACCTGTGTCTGCTCCTACAAAAGGAGAATCGTGTCTTGAACAATGTAACGTTAATGCTCCAGCAGTAGGTCCACTTAAATTACCAGAACCGTCTATATCGCCAATTGCTAATGCATCTTTATCTATCCAATATACCTTAGCCATTAAGCGTCCTTTTCTGGGCTACTGCCTAGTCTTTTTATTAAAGTATTATCAGCGTAGACAAGGTTAATAGAAATAATTTCATCATCTATTTGATACCATCTTTGATTAGCCACAATTGTTTTTGTAAATACGCCTCGAAGAAGCTTTGTGTCTTTTGTAAATTGCCTTAAAGCTAAGTTTAAGTAAACACGAATTTCATTTTCTAACATATCAGGATGATGAGTACGAACAAGTTCTACCATTTGCTCTTGAGTTAAACCATAACCATAACTTGGCGAATTTGTTGTTGTTGAATTAGTTTGAGCCATTAGGATTCACCTTGTGGCTGTCCCATAGGTATGCCACTTAATCTTGATAATTCGCTTACAAAAATACTATTTACCATTTGAAGCTCTGCTTGCATAACTTGAGACAATTCAGCATCTTCGTCATCGTGCAAAACTCTATTTAATCTGTATTGCAAAACTTTAACAGCTGCCCCTATAATAACAGAATACTCAGCTTCATCTGGAAAATTAACTATTTCTTGATCTGAATGCAAGGGAGCTGGTAACTCATTGTAATAAACTTTTCCTACTTCGCCTACACTGCAAGCTGGTCTAATAAACAATTTAGCACCGCCAGATGCTTGACCTTCTATATAATAAATAGGGCTTCTTGTAGTAGGAGCGTAAATACTAGTAGATCCAGCCTCAACTTTATCTTTAGCCTCTAAAGGTATTTCAATGCAACCTACATTATTTCTTAAAACTTTTGATATTTTTTTAGTATTAATAACAACGCCATCAGCACTTGACAAGTTAATACTTAAAGAATCTTTGTTTAAATAATCATTATTTAATACATCTAAAACCATACGAGAGGATTGCTTTAAAAAGTTATTAAGCATATCAAGATATATTACTTCTTCAGCGTTTGTATTAAATTTGCTGATTCCTGCTAAATTTTCTATTTGCGTTCTATAAGTAGCCATAGAATCCTTTAAGATAAACTAGGGGAGCTAATACTAAACGTAGCTCCCCTAGCGATTGTACAATTACGAGTTTATGACGACTTTATGTTTACAACTCCACTATTATTCCACAATGCACCCACAACAAGACCAGAGGCAGATGTTGGAAGAGCGGTCATTTTAATAGAGGCATTAGACATTAACACAGTACTACTCATATCAACAGCGCCATCTATATCGACAGCTCCAGTTGCAGTAATAGCAGCTACGCTAATATCACCAGCCGTTACTCCGCTAAGCACTTTAATTAACACCTTTAAGTCCTCTCTTTGGACACCATCACTCATTGAGGATTTATTACCGTTTTTAGTGAGGGTGTTAAGTAGTGCCATTAAGGAGCAACCATCAATGCATGAGATTCAAGTTGAGAGATACCAACTCCCTCATCAGACATATATTGGTCTTTTACACCATCATAGTCATTAGCTTGAATACCAGCTTGAAACTGAGGAGCACGATACTGAGCATGAAATAGATTTTCATCAGATACCATAAGCATGTGCTTGTTGTAAGGACCTCTTAAAGCAGGAGTAGGAATTAACTGAAGTTGTCCATGAGGAGTGTCTAAGTTTCTATAGTTAAAACCAAGAGAATCTCTTTGCATTGAGTCTAATCCAACATTCCAACCAGAGTCTGAAGCAAATCCAGCACTTCCACCTAGCTTAGAAAAATACCCTAAAGCACCTGCACCAACAAAGCATCGTTTAGAACCAGCTGTAGGCACATACTGGAATACTTTTTCCATTGCGTCTACAAATGAACTATAGTCAGCTAAAGCAGTTGAAGCAAATACGTTTTGCTCGTAAGAAGCAGCTGTAGAGTTACCATACTGTTTAAGAGCAGAAACAATACCCATTGTAGTCCTAACGGTGTTTCCAGCAGAATCAGTAAGGGCTTCTAAATCAGCAAATCCACCAGAAATACCTTTAGGATTAGAACCAAATAAGAAAGCTCTTTCTTTTTGAATCTTATGCTCTTGGGATTTCATAGCTCTAATCCTAGCAAGCTCTTTTGATTCTCCACGAAGTGAAGTTTCTAGTAGCGTACCAGTAATTTCAAGAGGTGTTTTAAATATCTGAGTAGAATTGTAAACTACAGAAATATCATCACTCCATGCTTCAGGAGAACCAGTTCCTTCACCAAATGCACTACCAATAATCATTGCGTAATCGGTAGCTGCAAAAGCAGAAGTAGCAACATTATCTAACGCAACAACACTCATTGTTGTAGCAGTTGCTGCGGCTACAAAGCATCTAAACTTTGGAGCATGTGCAGCAGACATAATTTCCAGTTCAAGTCCTACTAAGTTTGCACCTAATTGAATGCCTTCAGCAGCAGATACAGATATGTTTGCTGATTTAACATTTGAAGCAGCAGCAACACCAGAACCACCCCAGGCGTTAGCAGCTACAGCAGTATCAATTGCAAACTGTTGCTTTACCCAAGGGTTTTTGTGTTCAAACATTTTGAAGAGCGGGTCAGCTAAGCCAGACATAGTACTCTGGTTAGCAATTACGGTAGTAAAAGGGGTTACGTCAGTCCAAAGTTCTTTAACAACATTCGGCTTGATATAGAAATCCCTTCTGTCTGTGTACAATACACCGTCACCGCCAAGATTCTTAGCGCCAACAACTTTTGTATTAGCCATTTTTTATTCCTTTATCTTTTATTACTCATCAAGCCAATATTAAACAAATCTTCTTCACTATACTGAGGTTGCGCTTTACCAGAAACTATTCCTGCTGGTGTGGGAACTTTAGATAGTTCAGAACGATTTTGCATTGATTGAACTTTTTGATGAGTTGCTACTTCTTGCTGTGATGGGCTGTTTCGATATTTGTCTAAGTTAACTAGATTTTCTAAAGTAATAGATTCAGGAGAAGAATAGAATTTAACAAAATCTTTTGCTTTCTCTTCAGTATAACCATACTGTTGAACAAGCTGATTTTTCATATTATCTGTTCCTTGTTGAGCTTCATATGCCTGTTGTTGTTGGGCTATGTTTCTCTTTTCCATTTCTAACTTTTGAAGAGCAACGTTTTCTCTTTTGTCTTGGTATTCAAACATACCATCGCTGTAATCTTCCATTGCAGTTCTGTACTTATACGAATCACTATCAGCATCCATAACAGATTCAGTAGCATCATAGTTATTTGGTTTGGTTGGACGTTGTGGTTTCTGTGGTAATTCCAATGATTGCTCTTGCGAGGGAACCGTTGGGGTGTCACCAGAAAGTGATTTTGCAACAGTTTTTAAAATATCTGGATTTTCTTTAATGTATTCAGCTATAGGAGCTACCTTTTCATATTCAGATATTTTTTGACTCATGTTGTCAAATTCACTTGCCTTTTGGTCGTACCGTGATTGCCAGTACTGATATCTCTGTTCTTCAGATCCTTCAGCACTCTTAGGCATTTCTACAGGAGTTTCCTCTTGTAAATGAGCTTGATCCATAGGTTCTAGCTCGACTGCGGGTTCACTTACGTCGTTTGAATCGCCTTCCCAATATTCTTGAGTAGTATCATCAGCAACGACTTCTTGCTCTTCTATCATCTTATTTCCTTTCCCATTCGTCTAATTGACGGCAACGGGGTTTATTTGATCAGATTCCATTTCCCTGTTTTCTTCTTTAACTTTACTAAGTTCATCACCGAGCCTCATTTCAAACATAGAAGCTGCTTTTTCTGTTTTGTTAGCTGACGAGCTTAGTTTAGTCTTAAACTTTTCTACTTCTGTTCGCTTTCTATCACTAAGCGATTCTCTTTGAGCTGTTTGGAGATCTCCTGTTAGCTCTTTAATTTTTTCTTCTTGTTGCTGTACTTGAGATTGCAATTGTTGCAACATACTTGTTCTTTTTAAAACCCCTTCTGTATCAGCCACTTCTGTTTGCTCTAATACTTCCTGTTGATCGATAATCCCTTTTTCATAAAGAGTCATATAGTAATCAAATCTCGCCCATCTATTTGAAGGTAAAGTACTGCCACTAACAACAATTAGATCATAGTTACCAACGGTTACATCGTTTACTCTTCCAATAAGTTCATTTGTAAAATCATCGTAAATAGGACTATTTAAAGTTTCTTCTTTTTCTGTGCCGTCAGGTTTCATAAGACGAATAATCTTTTCATCTGTATATGTTTGCTGAATTAGCTTTACAATTACTTTCCCCATTTGATTTAATGAAGCGTCTATGTCGTCTAACTTAGACTTAATTCTTCTTTGAGCATATTCATCTATAGCTACAGTTCCTTTGTAAGTTTGAGGAGCTGAAGATGGATCACCTGATGACATAGGGTGAATACCTAATATTTGATAAATACTTTGTTTTGCGTCTTCTCTGTTTTTATACAATTCATTTGGTAAAGGCACAGGACCCGCAACAACAGGTTGCCCTAATTCTGGGTCAAATTCAATAACACCAGTTCCAGCTCTAGACCATTCAGTCTCTAGTTGTTTTCTATTCATAGAACCTCTAGGAATAAGAAGTTTTGTATTTGTAGAAGAACTAGCGTGAGCAATAATTAAAGATGTAATTTTATTTACATATTCCTGTATTGGCTTAATAAACCTAACATCGCTCATTGGATAAGGATTTCTATTGTGCCTGTTCATTAACGTAACTACTGGATATTCTTCAATATCCATATACGCCATTGAAATTAATTCACGCCCAACAGAAAGGACTCTTTTAATTCTGTCAACAAGAACTCTATTGCAAACAACTATTTTTTGTTCTTGTAATTCAGCAATAGACATAACAGCTAATTTTGTTTCACTTCCTGGAATTGATTCTTCGTGTTCAGGTCCAGGCATCATTTCAGGTTGCCCTGTTTGAGGGTTTTGCATCATATGGAAAACACCACCTGTTGCTTCGTAAATACCCATCATTTGCTGAACTTCGTATTTGTCTGTTATAAAATTTGTTTGCCCCTGGCTTTCTACAGCCATTGCTGGTTGCTCTTGAAATTCTTTATAATTTGCATCATCGTGAACAAATTCACGACCAGTTGTTGTATCAAGGCAATGCCAAAAAGGAAGTTTTACTTTTTCATATCTGTCAATAACTTCATAAGTCCTAACATCCCCCATTTGATTATGAGTCTGAGGACCAATTACTTGTTGTTCATTTCCTTCTCTGCTTGATCCTGGATATCTCTCTTCCATAGATTGAGTCATTGAAGAAAGTAAAGTATTGCCTTCTTCGTCTTCTTCAGCAATAGAAGGATACATTGTTGCTAATTGAGTTTCTGTAAAAATTCTTGCAACAATAATATGAGCGGCATCTCGGCAAAATGTGTCTCTTGAGGCAGGATCTATGTAAACATCTAAAGGATCAAGGCTTTTAAAACAAACTTCTCCACGACCAAAATCTTTCATAGGATCTATGTAAGCTTGCATAACACCCATACCTTTTACATAGTAATCGTCAATAACTTGTTTTAATTCAACGCTACCACTTGAGGTATCCCAGATATAAGACATTATATCAGAAAAAAGTCTTCCAATTTTAGTATCGCTATCATCACGACCTGTAGATTGGAATTTAGGTTTATTTGCAGTTAGGAGAGCTTTTGCTTGCTCAACAGCAGGATGAATTACATTATCTACTATTGGAGATTGCGCTCTTTCTTTTAATACAGTTTGTTGTTCGTTGGTCCATTGGGAATTGTTACGGAACTCGTCGTCCTCAACAGCTTGAATAGCCCAATCATTCCTCTGTCCTTGGTATTCGTCTAAGAGTTTTTCGGACTTTACTACTTCTTCGTGAACATTATTTGCCATAAGCATAGTGAAATTCCCCAATCTTAGTAGGGAACATCTACAGCAATTATGCCGTCATCCAATCTTTTGCTTTATTAATTAACTTTCTACCTACGTTTTGAGCTTCAATAACTTCGTGAAAAGGTTCATAACAACCTTTATTAGCGTAAAAAAAGCCATCTAACAAGTCATCGTGCTTTCCTCTGGGAAAAAGAGACAATTCGTTTTTTAAATCTTGCATAGTATCCATAATAAATACTTTTTTTCTAGAAAAAAGCGGCTGAAGTGATTCTAACCTTCTAGATTTAGCATTTCGAGGATTTTCTTTAATATTTAAGCCAGGAATAAAGATTTTTTCTTCTTCACTTCTTTTAATAACGTATTCTCGTAACATTTCTTGATATCCTACGCTTTCAATACGAGTTTTTTCGGATTTATATTTTTTAAAGTTGTCTACAATTGCTTCTGCAAGATTTAAGGGGGTAGCTCGCTGTCTATAGTATGGTAAGACGTACCTGTTGCCCTCTGCGTCAACCCCAAGGTTGAAAATAACAGAGAAATCAGCAGTCTGCTTTGTACTTGACGCTGGGTCTACCCCCGTAAATATATTTATAGCTATTTTTTTAATACTTGGGATAGTCAAATTAAGAAAAGCATTGTTTTCGCTATCAAATTCAACATCTCCTTTGTAATATCTTAAATCTTCCATTCTAAACAACTGATCTTCGTCACCTACAATTTCACACATATACTCTCGATAGAATACCGAAAGACGATTAATAGATTCTAACTCAGATTTTTTTTCTTTTAATTTTTTTATAGACCACCAGTCTTCCCAAAGAGCATATCCTCTGTCAAAATCTGGTTTATACGTTAAATTAAGCCAACCTTTCATATCTTTTAAGGTCTCTACTAAACAACGTTGATGTTGCGGAGTGCCTACAATGATTATTCTACCTTTACGAGGATCTAAAGACGGAACAGCAGATTGAAGAAGCCATCTAAGATTCCCTTCCATTGCTTCGGCTGTCTTAGTATTGTTTTCATCTTCAGGGTCATCTACAATAATTAAACTAGGGCGTTGGTTTCCTATTTTAATTCCACGCAACTGCTGACCTGTGCCTTTGCAAATAATCATAGAGCCATCTTTTAATTCTATTTCAGCCTTTGACCAAGTTTTAGCTGAATGTTGTCCCCAATAACCAAACATTTCTCTACATTGCTGGCTGTAATCAAGCGTGTCTTTAATTAAGCCTAATAGTTTAACAGCGTGATCTTGTGTACGAGACACTAAAACAATTAGTTTCTTTCCTTCGCCAAAAAATAAATGATGCATAGGGAGAATGCCACCAACAATAGAACTCTTAGCGTGTCCACGAGGAGCCACAATATTAATTTGTTTATTGTCAAGGTTTACAATATGCTTGGTAAGGTCATAATGGAAGTCAGGAGATTTTGCTGAAAACATATTGGGAATACAAATTTTCCCAAACATCATCATATCATCTTTTAACTTAAGGAGAATTTCCTTTTTAGCTAATTCATCCACTAATAGTCTTTACCTATTAAATATTGAGTTGTGTCTTCATAAGCTTTTAAACCCATATCCTCAGCCACATCAATAAGTACATGTGCAAAAGATTCTATTTTTTTTCTATCGTTATCTTTTGCTTCAACAATAAAATGCTTAAGGATATATCGAGTAGGCTCGATTATTTCGTCTCTTTCTAGTATTATTTTCATTCGACTTCTACGTCCTGTGTTGTTTGTTCTATTTTTAATTGACGAGTTTCTTCGGAAGTAATTTCATCTAGTATTTTTTTAGTTACATCAATCTGAAGAGTCTCTGTTTTTTGTGTTCTATTTGGGAGCATATCCATTATTTTAATATATTGTTCAGCTCCTCTTAGCATGTTAGAAGGATCTGCGTTAGTTCGTGCAAGCGTTATTGCGTCTGCAATCACATCTAACACATCGCCTTCATTTAATTCTCTATCGTTTAGATACTCTTGTATCTTGTCGTCAATCATGCTTTGAATCCTTTTTTGCTTAAATAATCTTTTTACAGTAACGGCAGGTACTTTTTGATCTGGTCGATACGCTTTGCCTAATAAATCCCAATCTATATTTCCTGATCCGAGCATCATATTAACATATAGTTTTACGGCGTTTTTTGTACGCTGTAAGGAGCTTTCTCTTTCAACCCATGTCCTAGTTCCACTTTGACTATATTGACCCGTATCACGATGAGGTTCATAAAGCAATCTAGCCCTTTTACTAATCCACATTCGCCCATAAGGAAAGACAACTTCTTCTGATTCTTTGTACTTATTTCTTTGTAGGCATTCAGCCACATAGCCATCATCTGATATAGCAAGCTCTCCTGCTTTTGATTCTTTCCAGTGATGATACGAATGACCTTTCTCATCTGCTTCCTGCTTTGTCATTATTGGATAAGTAACTTCGGACCAGTTATTTATTTTTAATTTGCGTGAAAGGAAGTCCATTACTTATTAAGTATATATACCATTTAATAAGTTTACTTTATAAGTATATATACTTATTAAGTAAAAAAAGCGAATTATAGTGCGGAATGTCAAGGATTAATTTGGATTATTTAA
>TARA_R110000744_G_scaffold50155_11_pt1 | contig 10305 bp, 9 predicted proteins | sample TARA_R110000744 | Tara Oceans TARA_R110000744 (sample SAMEA4398083) | marine metagenome | biome: Polar Biome; feature: [DCM] deep chlorophyll maximum layer (ENVO:01000326); material: water (ENVO:00002006), including particulate matter (ENVO:01000060) such as... | depth 36 m | reverse complement strand
AGACACGCTGCTGCTAGGCTTATTCAACAGGGGCGAGTTAGTGGGATTATTGCCCGAACTCAGCCCTTTAAAAATGGGGATTTACGCGATATATCGCTCACGTAAACACCAGGCGCTAGAACTGAGAACCTTGATCGATGAATTAGTGGAATATATTAGAACCCTTAATATCTAAAAACACCATGTAACCCTATCAACTAACGCGCAAGGTACGTGGCTAGAAACCGTGAAAATAGTCCCTCTACGATTTCCATTGAGGTAGTTAAACGATGATCACCAGGGATAAGATGCAAGGAGCACTGGGCCTGTTGTGCAAATTTGAGTGAGTTATCAATTGAACACACTTCATCTGACCAACCATGCACAATCTCCATGCCGGTACTAACGTTATAGCATTGCTTGATGTACCCATGCATATACAGTGCTGGTGCCAGTAAAAACAAGCCCTTCGCTTGCACTTGCTCAGCAGCGACGAGCGAAACATAGCCGCCCATGCTGGAGCCTACTAAAACAAATTCGTCCACTTCCTCTTTTAATATCTTTACCAGACATTCAACGCGCTTTTCTGGATCGTCAATCCCCCTGTAGTCAACACTCTCAACGCTAAAATGGTGAAATTCAGCAATGCCAGCGAGCCGTTTGATTTTACTGCCCCAAGGGCCACTTTCCTTACCGTGTGAAAAATATACCTTCATGGCAACCTATACTGTAAGTGATGAATAATGGTTCAGTAAACTACTGATAATGCGCTTTACGCACAGAAAATGAATTTACTTATTTGGATTAAAAAACTGGTTATAAATCAGCTTATGCAACATTAGACTTGGTAGTCAAAAACCACTATGTCATCCAGCAGCGGTACAAATACCTTTTTTAGCGCCTCATGCTCAGGATGAGGTAAATAGTTTTTGCGAGCTTGCTCATTGGTGAAGGTCATAAAGACAGAATGTGTAAACCCTTTGTTTAATTGCTCAGGGCTGTTATTGGTACCCCATTCAACCGAATCTACCCCGTCAATTTTAGGCACCATTGATGCAAATAATGCTTCGAGATCAGCGATTTCTGCCGACCCCACTGATTTCTTAAATTTAATCAGTAATATATGCCTAATCATTTTTACGCTCTTTGTGTGGCTGTTATATTATTCGTTCGACATAAGATGAAGTGCATGCGCTATGTACTAATTTCTACGCCAAACACAATACAATTCAATGTCGCGCTTTAGCACTCTCAGATCAGATAATTGACCTTCTTCCACCGCTTTATCGAGTTGCTGCTTCGCATTTTCACATTTCTCACCAAATTGCTGCTTAACGCCGTCTTCTTCAGTCTTTGACGCGCTACATGCGCTTAAACCCAATATTAAAAAACTGACTAATAACAACCCATTACGCATAAAAATCCTTGTTGGCACAAAGTAAACATCAGAGGAGAACTGACTAAAACTCACTTTTATGTAGTTACACAGACAAATCATACAGAAACCCGTTCCAATTAAACGGGATATTTAGCGTCATTGGGTTAAATTAACTATGCGTGATTACATAACCACTGATTTATTCGACACCTCTTAGTTAGATAAACTAAGAATGAGGACAATCAATTTCTGTTTAACAAATAATCCGTAAAATAGTCATTTTCATCCGTAAACTTAGCCGCGATTGAAAAATCCGTTTTATCTAGTAGCGAAGATATAATTTCATCGTTATATTTACGTGAAATCTCAGTATGGATCCGCTCTCCTGCGTGAAAATGATAGGTTTTGCCGATCGCTTTAATTTCAACGGATTGCTGACAATTACTTAATAGGTAACTTTTGGCGATGCCTTCTATTTCGTCATATTCTGGGGCGTGAACAAACCCGTCGGGATTAAATGTTGCCCCTAACTCAGCATTCATACGGTGTAAAAGATTAATATTAAAAGAGTGTGTAATGCCATTTTCGTCGTTATAGGCAGGCAATACTATGTCAGCAGATTTAATCAGGTCGGCGCCTAACAATAATTTGTCATTTTCGCTTAAATTGGCACCAAGTTGATAAAGAAAATCACTGGCAATCGCGTCGGTCATGTTGCCAATGTTTGAGCCAAGAAAAAGTACAATTTTCGGATGATGACTATTTTTGACCGACCCTAACATATCAAAATAGTCGCCATGTTTTGGTATAACTGATACGTGCGGTAGGTTGTGCTGCAATGATTGTTCAAGTTGATCTAACGCATTTTTTGAAATATCCACCGGCATGTAATCAAATTGATACCCCTGTTCACTAAGGGCTTCAAGTAGTTTACGAGTTTTACTACCGTCCCCTGCTCCCAATTCAATTAACTCAAAATATACGTTTTTGTCCGCTTGGAATGACGTAATTAAGTCTAGGGTTTGGGTGCTAAATATTTCCATTTCACTGCGGGTTAAATAGTATTCTGGCATTTTCATAATTTCTACGAAAAGCGCATCGCCGTTTTTATCATAGAAATATTTAGACGGTAAGGTTTTTTCAGATTGACTCAGACCTGCGTCAACACTTTGAGCAAATTCTTTCATCATCTTGCGTGTCTCTTTTTTATCATTTTATTACGGCCTGCTTATTTAACTAATCGAATACCTGAGTATTGCCATTGAAAATGTGGCTGGAAAAAATTTCGGTATGTGGCTCTCGAATGGTTAGGTGCAGTAGCGACAGACGCACCGCGTAATACCATTTGGTTAATCATAAACTTTCCATTGTATTCCCCAACGGCCCCTTCACTTACGTTAAACCCCGGATACGCCAGATACGCCGATGATGTCCATTCCCAGCGTAAGCCCCAATCAAATTGATTTGAGGCAACTTCCCATTCAAACTCGGTGGCCAAACGCATTTGCTTCCAATTAGCGAATGCATTGGCTTCATAATAAGAAACATGGGATACACTGGCTTGCATGTCTAGCGCTTTCAACCCCGCTAAGGTGTAATAAAACCACTGACCGTCAATCTGTTTCCAATACAAGGGACTGTTAATCTGATTGGCACATAACCATGTCCAGCCATCGTCTAACCAATAGTTAAATGTGCTATAACCACCGCTTTGTATAAATTCAAGATACTCGCCATTTGTTACCAATGAGGTAGCGATTTCATATGGATGTAAATACACCTTGTGCCGCCCTCGTTCGTTATCGAAGCAAAAGCTATCGTCTTGATGGCCAATTTCATAAACGCCTTCGTCAATATGTAGCCAAGGCATATCTACTGACGTAACCGCGGAATGTTTGCCCACAAGATCAAAATCTGCTTGATACACGGGGTAAATAGGATTTAACGCCAGCGTGTATTTTAGGTCGGTAAGTAACAACTCTTGATGTTGTTGCTCATGATTTATTCCCAAGGTCACAAGCGCTTTGATGTCATCAGATATATCCGAACTGAGCAAACGCACCATGTGCTCATCAACATAATGACGATATTGATAGACCTGTTCAACAGTCGGCCGCGTGATGAGGCCGCGCTGTGCGCGTACGGCTTTTTCGCCGACGCTTTGGTAATAGCTGTTAAACAAAAACGTAAAATGACCATCGAATACCGTATAATCCGCCACGAACTTAGTCAAAATCATTTCTTCAAAAAACCAGCTAGTATGAGCCAAATGCCATTTCGGCGGACTGGTGAAATCAATCGCTTGGGGAATATAATCTTCGATGTTAAGTGGCGCACAAAGCGACTCAGTATATTGCCGCGTTTCTCGATATTGGGCTGATAACATGGTGCTAAGCCTTAAAAAATAATATGTAAAATCTTAATCTAATGTTTATGGTGGCTAACATTGTATTTGATTTAATAAAACAGCAAGAGAAATCAATAAAACCTCGGCGGACTATCTTAATTGTTTATGCATTTGCTTTTACATGGGCAAAGTACGACTGCCAGCTTTCGTGCTCACGGCCTGCTGCTAAAAGATAATGACTCGGATTATCCGCTTTACCCTCGCAAATTCCCTGATAGATACCCGCGATAACCGTACCTAAAAATTCGCCCAATTCAGCGACCCGGTTTTCTCGATATGCTTCCACCGTCATGGGGGTATAAGCTAAATGTGTATCAAACGCCATATTAAGATAGTCAGCGAGTTGATATTGGGTGATCGCTTGACCATGCAAATTGTAGGTCTGAGCATTATGTTTATCCTCAGTTAGCATTTTTGCGTATGCATAAGCTAGCTCTGTTCTTGAGGTATAGCCGCATCGACCATTACCGGCACAATTAAATATGCCACTTGCTTTTTTATAACCGTCGATATATTCAATATCAGGTTCTATATAAATGCCATTCCGCCCAATAACCCATTCCAGACCACTGCTGCTAATATCTTTTTCGGTTTGTCTGTTACTTTGCACCACTGGCGAAAAAGCGGTGTTTTCTTCTGCCCCTTGTATGCTGGTATAAACAATCTTTTTGACCCCAGCGCGCTTCGCTGCCTGAATAACATTTCTATGTTGCTCAATACGTTTGTCAGGGGCATCCATACCGGAAATAAGCAGTAAGGTATCAACAGATTGTAACGATTTTTCCAACCCTAATTTGTCATTGTAGTCACCGGGACGAACTTCTATGCCTAAATGTTTGGCTTTATCTGGTGTTCGCGCTAAACCGATTACATCTTCTTTTGTCAGCAAAGCGATTGTTGCTTTAACTACTTATGTACCAAGATGCCCACTTGCGGCGGTGATTGCAATTTTCAATGTGATTTACCTTTACGTTTAATAATGAAATGCACGTGCTCTTGATAATTCGTTATACCCATGTGACTTTGATGTTGCGCTTGCGAACTCAGTGATAAAGCACGAGAGTGGTTTAAATTACAGCCAGCGCCTAACGTTACTGCAGTATAATTTGTATTCACTGCCAAATTTGTGAGCAAGCATTTTTTCTTCTGGCTTAATTTGAAACTGAGTCATATACACTAAAAATAGAAATATTATTCCCATAGTCCATATGGAGCCTAACATTACTGCCCAACCAATTAGCATAATAACCAGTGATAAATACATGGGATTCCTAGAATATGCAAAAACGCCTGTGGTCACTAACGTCGTTACTCTTTCAAGATGATGAGGGTTGGCTGTCGTTCGATTTTTCTTAAATGATCGTAATGCGAAAATTGCATTTAGAATAGCGATAAACCAGCAGCTACCAGCAAATACAAACCGAAATATACCAGCGTCAATGTCATACCCAACAAGTGCAAACATGCTTAAGCCGGCAATACAAAAAACAACTGGCGGCGGTAACTTTAGTTTGAGCATATAACTCCTCTATGGTGGGCAATAATGCACTTATCAACGGCTTTAGAATGAAAACTAAAAATCATGTGACTACGATTAGTCAAATCGGTTGCCACAAATTAAAAATACTTTTTTATAACCAATAATACGTTAATACAAAGTATGCATTTAGCCCAGCGCGTCCTGTATGGTTAAGTATACCCCGCGAATGAAGCTATTTTTAGTGTTACCCATAGCCACTGCTTATCGCTATTGGCAATGCTACCATTTGATGCACTGATAAGTTATGAAAGTGCGCTTTTTGTCTTGTATTCGAATAGTAAAAAACACTTCGTAAGCAATTTAGTAACCCCCTCAATCAGCAGGAAGTTTAAGAGAAATTTATAAAGACCAACCATTCTGTTTTTTGTAGGGACAATTAAATGATGTATAGTCAATTTGCACCTAATTTTTACCCACCTATTTGCTAGTTTTGGCAAACCGTTGGATATAATGCCATTTATATTTGTTAAACAGTTTTAAAATAATAAGGCAATCAATGAAGCCCTCATGGCTCCCCAATAGACTTTTAAAGCAATCCACAATGAAATGGTTACTTTTTCCAATCATCATCATGCTAATTGGCATTTTGATATCTGTGAATGCTGAATATAATACGCAAAAAAAACAAGCTGATTTAATCAAACAAACTCTGCAAAGTGACTTAATCAAGATAAAATCTGATTTTAATGAGCGCATTAAATTCTATAGCTATGGTTTAACGGGTCTTCATGGACTTATAACGACAATAGGTTTAGACAATTTCGATTTTCAGACAATGACCCGCTATGCACAAAATCGGAACTTTCAAGAAGAGTTTCCAGGTCTTCGCGGCTTAGGTTTTATTCAAAAGGTTGAACAAGGCGATTTAGCTGAGTTTTTGAATGTGCAAAAACAAATGCGACCGGACAAAATATTTAACTTACGCCAGTTATCGCCCCATAATGACAGTCTATTTATCATTCGTTATATCGAACCAGAACTAAATAATAAAAGTGCCGTAGGACTTGATATTGGCTCAGAAACAACAAGACGTAATGCGGCCATAAACTCAGCACAGAATAATGAATTGCAAATAAGTGCGCCCATAACTTTGGTACAGGCCAATGAGAAAGCCAAACAAGGCTTCTTAATACTAATGCCAGTATATGACATAGCGTTAATTCCTGAAGAGCCCGCTAGCAGATTACATCATCTACTTGGTTGGACTTACGCACCGGTATTAATAGATGAAGTGATAAACTCAAATAGTGAATTTCCACGTGATGTGAACCTCTCAATTACTGACGTGACCGACCTACATGCAGAAAATTTATTTTATCAACATCAATATCAAAACTCGATTGATAGCACGTTAACCTATAGCGAAACAGTGCCCGTTTTTGGACGAGATTGGACATTCACTATCTCGGCACAACCAGCGTATATTCAACGAGTTAAAACATCTCAAGACTACGCAACATTCTTCCAATACCTAATATCCACAATCGTCGTCGCGCTTTTAAGCTTTAGTGTTCTACTCATCATTGTGCGTAGAGAAGAGTTGCAACGCCATCAACAAGAGCTTCATATAGCGAAAGAGAAAACGCTCACTGATACGAATGAGCAACTCGAAGAGTTAGTTAAAAAGCGCACCAAAGAAATCAGTAATGCGAATGCATTGCAAAATGCGATCTTAGAAAATGCCAACTATTCGGTAGTAGCAACCGATACTAAAGGGCTAATTACCTTGTTTAATCCAGCTGCTGAGCTTTTGCTCGGTTATGAGGCTAAAGATTTAATTCTAAAAGAGACTCCAGCATTATTTCATCTTGAGTCTGAAGTCCTTGAACGAACGTTATCCGTGTCGAAAGCATTAAATTGTGAGTTTACACAAAGTGTTGATGTTTTTTTTGCTAAATCAAATCGAGGCATAACCGACAACTCAGATTGGACATATGTGAGTAAAAATGGCGACCATATTCCCGTACGATTAAATTTAACAGCCCTTCGTAATGAGCAGAATGAAATCATTGGTTATCTCGGAATAGCCTATGACTTAACCGAACAAATCGGAAAAGAAAACGCGCTAGCTACAGCAAAAGAATCCGCTGAGAAAGCAAATTTAGCAAAGTCTGAGTTTTTGGCAAATATGAGTCATGAAATTCGCACACCGTTAAATGGCATATTTGGCACGCTTCAGTTACTGCGCGACGAAACGGATGAAGAGAGAATAACGCAATATATAAACCTAGCATCTAAATCAACCACAACACTTAACGAGTTGGTGAATGACATTTTAGACGTTTCTAAATTAGAAGTTGGAAAGCTAGATTTACACAATACCCCTGTAGACTTACCTGAGTTATTAACTGTAATCGAGTCAGAATTAATCGCCAGTATCCAAAAAAAGTCGTTAAAATTTACACTTGAGATCAATTTAACACAAAATATTTGGATGGCAGATGAACTTAGACTCAAACAAGTATTGCTAAATATATTGACTAACGCCGTAAAATTTACGCATACAGGCGAAATCAATTTATCAATTTGTAATAACAACGATAACGGTGTCTCTATTGTCATTAAAGACTCAGGCATAGGAATGAACAAAGCCGCACAAAAAAGGTTATTTAAACGCTTTGAGCAGGCAGACCAATCGATTACACGCCAATATGGAGGCACCGGATTAGGCATGCCTATTGTTCTTTCGTTAGTGACGCTAATGAAAGGAGAAATAAAGGTTTCCAGTACTGAGAACATAGGTACGATTGTTGACGTCTTTTTGCCGTTGGTGGCGCTTGATTCGCATGATTTGGTCAAAAAAATTAACGTTTCCCCCGATGCATCACTCAAAGTAAAAACGGTATTGATAGCAGAAGATAACGATATTAATCAGATCATCATCAACTCAATGTTAGAAAAAAACTATACAGATATACACACTGTAGAAAACGGTCAATTAGCTGTGGACTTTGCGATAAACAAGCATGTAGATGTCGTACTTATGGATATTCAAATGCCCGTAATGGACGGTGTAGAAGCTTGCAAGCTCATAAAATCGAGTAAGCCCAATTTACCAATAATTGCCATAACAGCTAATATTTACGCAGAAGATTTGGCGCGCTATAAAGAAGTCGGTTTTGATGCAACTATTGCTAAGCCCTTTGACAAAGATAATCTGCTCGCAAGCATAACTAAAATATGGAAAGAGCAAATTTGATCTACCTGTCGCTGGCTATGGCGTTATCATAATGAAAGCCCCCCAAATTGGCCGACGCGACATAGCAGCAAAGCAAAATATGCCGTCAACTGGATATAACGTTAGTATCAATTTCGATTATAAATTGGAAGGATTATTCAGTGACTAACGCGTGGTTAAAAGTAACCTTATACGTGTTCCAATAGGCGAAGAATCTATACTTAATTTAGAATTCAGTCTGCTGCACGATATGGCATATTGTTAGTAGCAAACAACAGACGCATTTCATTTTCCTAACAGCTATCGACCACTTTTAACTATGCTATATGCGTCACCGAGAGTCCGCTGTATTGAATCCCGCTTAATAGATTACGAATTTGGTTGTCACCTGACAAAACCCTGCAATATTGCGCTGATTATTGGTTAGCGTTAAACAACCATATTTACATAGGGTATTTAGTCATGGTGTCTGAACAGATATCTTTTAAAACGCCCTAATCACAAATAGGGTTAAAGCATTTTGTTAGCCACTGTAATCGCATCTGCTAATGTCCTCGAAAAATGTATTTCTGCAGGTTTATCACTGATACCAACACGATGTAATTTTAGTGCCATTCTTTCTTGCAAATTACTGATAATTAAAAATACTTGTTGTTTTTCGAGGGTCTCTGCAATTGATTCCATTGCTACAATAGCGCTCATGTCGAGCATGTTAACCTCCGTCATATCGAGTATGACCACCCGAAGATCTGGTGTCACTCTAGAAATAGCTTCCAGTGCTTTTTGTGCTGAGCCGAAGAACAAGGATCCGTTAATGTCATATATGGCTATACTGTTGGGCAGATCTCCATGGACTCCATGATTTTTCTCAATCCTAGTCGTATTTGTTACTTTAATGCTTCTGCGGATAAATAACATTGCGGCCAACCCCATGCCTACCGCGACAGCAATAGTCATATCAAATAATACCGTGAGTGAAAAACATAAAATCAGAACAATGACGTCATCCCTTGGGGCAATTTTTATCGTCCGTATAAATTGTTTTGCTTCACTCATATTCCATGCAACCACAATTAATAATGCCGCCATCGAAGCCATAGGTATATATGCGAGTAAAGGTGTAAGCGCCAATATCGCCCCGAGAACAAACAGACCATGTACCACTGAAGCCAGCGGAGTACTGCCACCTGCTTTGATGTTTGCTGCGGTACGGGCAATAGCGGCAGTGGCAGGAATGCCTCCAAATAACGGGGCGATAATATTACCAATACCCTGTCCAATAAGTTCATCATTCGAATTATGTTTCTTTCCCGTCATACCGTCAGCTACCACCGAACATAACAGCGATTCAAGCGAACCCAGTATCGCAATGGTGATCGCTGAAGGTAATAGCAGCTTGATAAGTTCAAAACTTAAACCAATGGGTTTACCGTTGGCACCAGATAAATTCCACGGCCATTCAAAAGCTGGCAATATGGCAGGAATACCATTACCTGTTATGCCATTTATCTCATAGTGAAATCGACTACCGATTGTCGCAACCGAAAAATCCTGACTGAACTGGCTAAGTAACCATGCAATCATGGAGCCTAAAAAAAGAGCGACCAGATGACCCGGTATTTTTGATCGAACACGTGGCCACAGCAGCAATATGGAAATGGTTAACCCACCCATTAAAGACTCCTGCCAGTTAATGGTTGGTAATGAATTCACGATCAATATAAGTTTATCGAGATAGTCGCCATTCTGTGTTTGGATATCGAGTCCTAGAAAATCTTTTATTTGGAAGGTACCAATCACGACACCAATGCCTGCTGTAAAAC
>TARA_R110000744_G_scaffold104602_2_pt1 | contig 10313 bp, 6 predicted proteins | sample TARA_R110000744 | Tara Oceans TARA_R110000744 (sample SAMEA4398083) | marine metagenome | biome: Polar Biome; feature: [DCM] deep chlorophyll maximum layer (ENVO:01000326); material: water (ENVO:00002006), including particulate matter (ENVO:01000060) such as... | depth 36 m | reverse complement strand
TTATTATTATTATTATTTTATATTTTTATTGTATTGTAAATCTATCAAATCCTTCATCTGTAGCCGTTGATGTTGGGTTTCCACCTTGTTGTAAGAAGGTACCTACTGCATAATTACCTATACCAGAAAATAGGTTAAATCCTCCTCCACCTCCTGCTCCAGAACCTGGTGCTGGGTTCATATTATCAACGTCAGCTGTTACTGTTTCAGATAAGAACTTAGATAATGATTGTTGTCTTTCAGACGCTATCATTATTTGTTTTTGTCTTTCTACCATCATTTCAGCTTGTCTTTCTTGTTGCATTCTTTCTTGAAGAAGTACATTTTCAATAAGTTCTGCTTCTTCCTCCATGTATCTTCTTTTTGCTTTTGATGGGTTTGATTCAAATAATCTTTTATTATTAGGAATTCGTACCCAGTCTTGCCAAGAAATTCCTTGTACCATGTTAAAGTCTATTGCCATTGTTTGATTTTTTTAATTGTTTTCATGCATCAATAAATATAAAATTATTTTAGAAACCATAAAATTAAGTGTCCCACCTTAATACAAAAGTAGTATCAGTGTTTTTTGATTTTTTTATTGGTTGACCTAATTTACCTACTACTAATAATTCGTTTTCTTCATTATATAAACCAATTGTTGTTACATACGTACTAAAATTAGAGCTTGTTGTAAAACTATCTAAATGATAAGGATTATTTGCGTTTATATCTCTTGCTGATGAGTTTGTTGATTGATTAAATTCATGTTCTTGAACAGTACATTGGTATTCATTTTCATAAATTAAATGTGTACCTTGAAATTGTAATGCTTTTATTGTTGAATCTTTTATTGCAAAACCACCACCCACAACCATTCCACCAACTCCTATTTCATCTAATATTGGAAAGTATTTAGGATGTGTAATTGTAGCAAATCCATTTGGATAAAAAATGTTTCCTATGTAGGGAGAAGCATTTACACTTTCTGATATATTAGTTATTGTTGTTGAAGGATATGCCCTTGACCATATATTAATATTATTAATGTCTCCATTAAAATGTCTAATAGATGAAGCTACTCCACCAATAATAAAAGTACCTCCTACAGTTGAGGATCCAATATATCCAGTACTATCATCGGTGCTTGATTTTCCTCTTGAACCTATATAAAGATTTGCTGTGTTTTTTGTTTGTTTAGCTAAGGGGGTTGTTGAAGATGCTATTAAATTTCCATCAAAATACATTTCCATTGTAGATCCGGTATTTTGACATACAATGTGAGAGGTTTTTAATGCTGTTCCACTAGATCCTGTTATTAATCCATTTATAGATGCTCTAGTATCACCATCAAATCTATCAAAATATAATGATTGACTTCTCATATAAATTTCAAAAGGAAATTGAGGTTCTGAATTTGTTTCTTCTATTACTGTATTAGGTAAATCTGGAGAATAATTTACAGGAATGATTGTTTTTGTAGTACTTTTAGATATTATATATCTTCTATTATTATCTAATGAAGATGAAACAATTTTAGGTGTTATCCAAAAAGATATAGAAAAATCTTCTTTTGGGCCAAAATTAAAGCTTTTATTATGTGGGGATGAAATATAAGAACCTGTTGAACTATTTAAATTGATTTTAGGAAATTTATGAAATGTACTTCCTAAAGAAGATGTATTAAAAGTTACATTATTATAATAGATATTATTAAATAAAAAACTATCATCCTCATCTGATTTGTAAAGTTCATTTGGTTCTTTTGTTACTATATTTGTATATTCTTTTTGATTACTAGTATATTCAGATTTAGCATTAGGATTAAATAATCCTTTTCTCCAAAATTTACCTTCTATAAGATTAAGTTTTGGATCTATTAATTTATTATTACCTGTAATATCATCCTGTACTGGTGTAAATATTCTTTCATACACTGCATATCCATCATATACTGATAAATCATATTTTTTAAATCCTTTTATAGGATCTAATCTAAAAACATTTTGTTGAGCATCATTAGGGTAATTATTTAAATCAGTTCCACTAATAATTAAATTACCTAATTTATCATCTATAATTTCAAAACCACTTGAGGATAAATAAAAAGATTGTGGTTTTACTTCACTTCCAAATAAACCCGAAGGAAGTGAAAGAATATTAGCTTTTTCATATAAATCTCTAGGTTGTTTTAAATAATTTATAGGACCTAATTTATTATGTATATTTTTTTTAAAATCTCTATAAAATAATTTATCTATTTGGTTATATTTTATAGTATTAATTGTGTCTATTGAGGCACTTAATTTATGTGTACTATAATTAGATATAGATTCTGAAGTATATTGAGTAGAAAAATAAGTTACCCTATTAGCAGCTGCTGAAGCCGATTGAAAATTATACTGTTTATGAGCATTAAAAGGAATTAATGCTTTATCTTGAGCCGTAAGTTTTTTATAGACGAATGCCATTTAATAACATTTTAGTAGTCTAATTTAACTCTTATAAGTGCCTCTTTTGTAAAGTCTTTTGCAACTGGTTGACTTAATTTAGCCACTGCTAAAAGTTCATTAGAATCATTATATAATCCTACTGTTGTTATAAATGTTTTAGGATTAAGTTTCATAGAACTATGTAATATATTGTTTGTATTATCTACGAATGAAGGATTATTTGTATAATTATATTCTGAATTTCTTGCTCTAACAAAAAAGTATTTAGATTCTACATTTTCTGCTGTGTCTACTACAAATTTAGCGTGGGGGTTTGTTGCTATTGATTGTGAAGCTGGACCACCTATCATCATACTATATAATAATCTTAAATGATTTTTATTTGCTGAGTTTTTTTGTCTTTCAGGAACTAAATTTCCTGCATCATGTGGATTAGTGGGAGTTGCAGCTGATGATGCTGACACTGCTGCAGATTGACTAAAAGCATCTCCATTTAAAATAATAAGTCCTGCTTCTGGATAAAATAATCCAAATGTAGATCCACTACCATTAATTGTTAATTGGTTTGTTAATGATCCTGAAAGAACTCCACTAGATCCTGACACTATATTATAAAATTCTCCTAATTTATTTCCAGGGTTTGAAGTTGCACCTGCTCCATTAGTTACACTATCATCAGTTAAATCTATTGAAGTTTGAATGTAAGTTTTTCCATGTGCAGATGTTCCCGCTAAACGAAGATTTAATGATCCTGGATTAAGTTTTTGTTTATATCTTGCTCTATTAACATTAATTACATAAATATCATTTGGAGTATGAGATCCAAAAGTAAAATTTTGTGTTTCATCTTGAAATATTAATTGTCTAAACTGGTTATATGTAACTTTAGATGCACCTAATCCAAAAGATCCTGTGTCATTAGTAAAATCAAGTGATCCAGATCCTAATCTATTACCATATGCTACAGAATATTGCACTTCAGAATTAGCTGATGAAGTGTGTTCATTATATACTTCAATAAAAAATTGTCCTGAACTTGTAGCAGTTGTAAAAGAAGCTTGACTAGAAGCTGTAAAATGATTATCCATATCATTTCTATTTCCTGTCCATGTTGATGTTATTAGTGTAGCTGCTTCTTGTTGTAATATATCGTTTGCTTGATCAAATCGTGTTAAACTCATAGTTTATTTTTTTATGTTGTTGTTATTGTAAAAGGAATTGTTACTTTAGCTCCTGTGTCAGCTCCTTCAACTATTATACTAGTACTTACTGAAGTTAAAGTTGTACTAAATAATGCATTATTAGTTGTTGCTCTAAGACGTAAACTCCCACCTGGGCCTACTACTTTTGTAGTTGGAACACTAAAATATTTAGCTGCTTCTCTTGCTTGTATTGACCCATTAGCTGATAATGGTTGACTTTGGTTTACTGCAAATACATCTTGATATTGTGCATTTATTATAGTAAAAATATATCCTGATTCTTGTCCCGCTTGGTTAGTTCCTTGTAAGTTATATGTTGTAGGTTCTATAGTTACTGCTTGTCCTTTTCTAATACTAATTCCAGAAGTAAAATTAGTTGTAATATTAGGAATTGCTGAAGTATTTCTACTTAAAGTTATTAATTTTGATAATAACATATTTTGTCCATTAGGTATAGCCTCTATTAAAGGCATATTTTCTATAGCTTCGGCTGCGTATTGTGTTCCATTTGGATGATTTTCATTAAATAAAGTATAATCAATTTCATCATCACCTAAAGCAAATTGTGTAATATTAAAAGAACCATCATTACGTGCAAGAAGTTCTCTTCCTTTCATTGTTAAAATTGCATCTACTGTGATGCTTGTGTTGTCTAAATATCCCATTGTTTTTGTTGTTTGTTATAAATATAAATTGTTTTTAAAAGTATGATTTTTATTTAAGAAGAAATATTTCTATTAGTAGGAGCACTAGGTTGATTAGTACTAATAGGAGATTTAGATACCGGAGCAGCATCTATTAATCCTGCTTTATGTAAATAAAATTCTAAGTTATTTTTTATGTTTTGTGTTAAATTACTAGGTATAAGTATTATTTCTTTACTACCAATACCATCAAATAATTCTGCGTCTTTATCTAAATTTGTTATAATTGTGTGATCTTTATCTAAAAATGATAATTGATATCTAAATGAACCTGAATAAAAATTATTAACATTCATAGATGCTGAAGATATTCTTGTTTGGGGAAAACCACCAGAAGTATCTCCTATATTTCCTTTTGGGCCTAAATCACCTCCTTGAATATATACTTCTCCATTAGTTATTTTATCAGCACTTGCTCCTTCATTAGGTGCAAAACCTGAATTTCCTTGAGGTTGACAACCATCTATTCCACTAGATGCTGTTGATTCTAAATAAGCATGGAATATATCTTCATTGTATGTTTCAAAAACAGGTTCAAATCTACTGTCATTTATTCCTTTAAATGAAATTTCAGGAATATGAGGTAAAAATCCATTACACTGATCTCCTTTATCTTTACTATCATTGTGTGTTTGACTTGGTAAACTACTATCTACTTCAAAAGTACTTATACTTCTTTCATCATAATGACCTACTGCAAAATCTTTTGTGCCTTCAAAAAAGGTAATGTGTAATTCTGTTTTTTCTTGGTTTGATAAAAGTTGATTTTCTGAATTTTGTTTTAAAAAAGTTAAAGTATTATAATTTATAAATTTACTAGCTGAACCATATCCTGAATTTTTTAATATTTGACTGTCTGTAGTTCCATTAGGGTTATCTAATATAAATCCAAAACTACCTGAATAATATTGTTTTGTAAATTTATTTTCTATAATAGAAGAAGAAGCAAATGAAGGACCTGTTTTTGAAATGTCGAACCTATCTCCTGCATCAAAAATAAATGGAGCAAACAATTCATTTTTAGCATATCTAAATCTTAATTTACCATCATTAATTACTGCTGAATTACCAGAAGAAGAACCTGTGTGGTATTGTCTAATAGTAGTAGATCCACTTCTATATAAATACATTGTATTATTACGAGCTAAATGAAAATCTCCAGAAGAAGAAGCAAAGTTAAAATCAAAAGAATTTAATAAATATCCTTTATTCATTTTAACCTTATATTTACCCTTTAAATTTGATTGTACAGTACCATCTAATAATTTTATTCCAAAATTACCTCCTGTAGGTAAATCATTAGTTACAAATCTATGAAATTCATCAAATCCTTCTACACTTTTATTTAATATTTGTACTGAATCGTCCTCTTGATTAATCAATAATATTCTATCTATTCCTACGTAAGAATGATTTCTTAAAGTAGCAAATTGAGAATCTTCTGTTCCCCCAATAACTGTGTTAGCTATATATATTGCTGTTGTTTTATTTGAAATTATGGGAGATAACCCTCCTGGATGTGGACTGTCTCCCTCATATATTGTGAAAGATCCTGATAATCCTACGGGGAAACCTCCTACTTGTAAACCTGGGATAGGTTGATGTAATCCTTGTTGAAAACCATGATATTCGTTTATTTTTTTAGCTTTAAGTTTACTACCATCATATCTTGGATTTTTCCAAGCAATTTGATCTACTAAAGCATCATCAAATTCTGCTATTTTAAGTCTGTCTTCAAAACTTTGTGTTACTAATATGTTGGTTCCTGGATGGTATAATGGCATAATTTATAACTTTAAATTGATGTAGCTCCTGTGTATAAACTTGAAGTCGATATTGGGAACTGAGTATACATATAATATTTATTTGATTTTCTTCCTTTTGTTGCATTTCCTAATAAAACACTTGATTCATGTGATTTATAACCAGATGGTTTAGTTCCTGAATGGGGTTTAATAGGAGCTTGACATGATTGATTATTTTCACTATTTGGGTCTTTTCTAAGTGGATTTAAATAATCTTCATAAATTAATATAGTTCCATTAGTTCCCGTTTCTGTTTTTAATCCTCTACTTGAAGTTATAGGAGATCCATTACTATGATGAACTACGTAAGTTCCAGGTTCAAATTCTTGTGATGCATTTTTACTTACTCCAAAAGCCTTAGATCCTGTACTAAATTTATATATTTTATTGTCAGAATAAGAGGAATTTATTGTTACTTCAAAAGTTTGATGTGAACCAATAACCATTGTTTGGCCATCATTTCTAGTTGGTATTTCTCTTGGAAATTTATTTCTTTCTAAATAATGAGGTTCAATTAAAAGACCTGTTTTTGTGTTTGCTCTAAAAGGTACAAATTCTTCTATTAATTTAAAAAGTGTATGATCTATATATTGTATTAATTTAATGTAATCTCCATATTTATATCTATTTCTTTTTACTTTTTTAAAATAAATATCTTTTAAATCTTTTAAATTTTCATAATTAGAAGATGTTTGTGCTGAAGGTAGAGGAGATCCTATATAATCATCCATTCTAAATGAACCTAAAGTATAAAGTATATCTTCATTAATTTCACTAGTTGGGGAAAAGAAAATTCCTAAATCTTCAAAATCTGGTGGTTGTCTATCTAATGTAGATGTTTCAGCTCTTTGATATAAATCTAAAATATTATTGTCTACTGTTCCTTCATCAATTCTAACCTTTTCACTTGTCATTGAAGCTCCAACTGTATCGGGGGTAGGTAAATGGTGGGTTTCTAATACTTCTTCCCATTCCTGAGAAACTAACGAACTAGATACCCCTGCTTCCATTCCTAAGAAAGGAACATCTATATTAGGGTGAAAACTAGAACTGTCTTGTTGGTCATTACTTCCTAAAGGTAATCTTAAAATTACAGTGTCATAAGATGAAGAGATTGTATTTCCACTATACATAAAAGGTTCAAGAGCATGTTTTTTAAGAGTACTATGTGATAATAATTCACCAAAATGATATTTTACTTGTTGAATAGAACCTGAATAACGTAAAGTGTCTATATTATTATACTTAGAATTAGAATTTGCCTCTATTCCTCCTATATAAGCAAATTTAGCTCCTCCTACATCTGCACCTCCACTTATAAAAGAATCTCCAAATGTTAAACCTCTGTCTGCTTCTGTTTGGGTAAAAGTTGCTGTATGGTAAGATATATTTTTTAAGAAATTTGCTTGATAAGCTCCAAAGTCTATATTAGCACTACTACCTGAGGTTCCTATTGTACCAATATGAACGTTCCAAAAATTACCATTATATATTGGAAAATATTTAGTAGAAGATACTACTACTGTATTTTCAATTAAATCTAATCTTCCATATTGTGTTGAATCATTAGAAGATGATATGTCACTTCCTGTATATGGAGTTAATAATAAAGAAGGGTCTTTTCCCCCATCTGAACCCGATAGGGTAAATAAATGATATTGGTTATCTGTTCTAAAAGGCTTTACTCTAAATTCAACTGTTTTTGCAGAAGCAGATAATGCATTTACTAATGAAGAAGACCAATTTGTTTTAACAAAATATCCAGAAGAAGATGAGTCTCCTTTTAATGCTAATCCTGCTTTTTCATAACTAAAAGTTTTATAAATATCAGCTGTGTCTAGATCTTTTAAAGGTCCACTTACAACTGTATTTCCACCATATTCTTTTACATTTAATATGGTTGCAGGTACCCCATAACAACTCATTAATGCTTTAATTCCTCTTTCTGTTCCTTTTGTTTTTAAAAGATAAGGTGCATTGTGGTATAAACGTTTCCAAATTTCTTTAGTTATATCTTGTTTTGGAGTTGATCCAGCATTTGATGATGTAACTAAAGTTTGGTATTGAGGGGTATCATAAAACATATTAGAAGTTCCTCCAACAACATATGTACCTACAGCTAAACCTCCTACTGTGTGGTTTGTTGTTCCCTCTCCTAAAATATATTCTATTAAATTACTGTTTTCAAATTGATCAAATGTTTCTATACCTAGATTTTTTAATTGAAAATAAACTAATTCTTTTGATATACCCTTACTATTGTTAGGGTGATTAATTTCTGTTATGTGTTTTATGTAGGTCCAAATTTGATCAAAATGTTGTCCTATCATATTTACAAAATTGACATATAAACTATTATTGTCATTTTCTGCTATAAATTCTGGTATTAATTTATTTAAATTATGAGGATTTACTCTATCATATAAAGAAGCTGATAATAATTGTCCCCCATAAAGTGAAAAAGCATCTCTTTCATCTCCTAACCAATTTTTAGCTTGAGAAGAAGTTGTATTATAATTAGTAAAAGGAGGTAGGGGATTTACTTTAGGCCAAGCAAAAGTACCAGAAGTAAAATATAAAAACCTTTCATATCCATCAAAGTTTTTTATTAAATTTGTTTTTTTACTACTATAAGATTCTTTATCATTTAAAATAACAGTAGAACCTGAAGTAGACCCTTGTATTTTATTTATTTTTTTTACTTTAGAATCATATTCTTCTATTAATTCTAATTTATATTTAAAGTTTTTTAGTTTTTCTGTGGCGCTACCAAAATGTACAAAACTTTCAAAATGATAAGATTCTTCATAGCTACTTTCAGATACAGGTCTTATATAATCATATTGAATATTTAATGTTTCTGGATTTTCTAAATTATTTAAAAGATATTGATAAGATGAAGTAAAATTATAATCTAATAAATTATCAAAACTTTTAAATTCTGAGGGTATTGAACTTTCTTGTCTTGTGTTTATTTCAAAATTAGGACCTCTTAATTCTATTAAATCCTCCTCAAATGTGGGAAAACCTAAATCTATCTCCATCCCTATAGGATCTACTATTTCTTCAACTATTTTAAAATCATTAGTTGTTGAGGGTAATAAATTTAGGGTTTTTAATATTAATTCATACTTTTCAGGTGATTTATTTAATTTAATATTAATAGCAGGTACTATAGCTCCATCACTAAAAATTAAAGAAAATTCTTTAAAATAAGCTGAACTATTAATTTCTGCTATAAATTGACTAACCGCAGGTGAAAATAAATTATTTTCTACTTGCGTGGATATTGATTTAATTTCTCTACGTTTAGGAGAAATTTCTGTTATTGAAAATGGATATTCTTCTGGTTGGGTATTAAATACTTTATTTCTAAAAAGGTGTAATCTTACATTAAATTTTCCTGCTGTATATCCTAAATCTAAAAGAATTGAATTGGGGTCAATTGAAAGTGTATTATTTTCAATTATATTATAATCTTTAAAATCTGTTATTCTATTTATTATATTATTTGAATCATCAAATATATGTACCTCTATATAGTCTTCTTCTTCTCCAAAATTTCTATCTATAATTTTAGAAGGAATATTTTCAATTTGTAAATTACCCTTTTGTACAGGTATAACATTCTTTCCTAAACTTAAATTTTTTATATCTAAATTTCTAAATTTATTATCTGGAACTTTAACAGATGAGTTATCAGTTTCTCTTTCAGTTTCTCTTAAGTTAGATTTTGTTATATTATATTGTTTACTTCTAGCCATTGTATGTATTTATTATCTCATTTCCAATAAAAATTTCATTAGGTGTTGTAATTGGGGGGCCATCTAAAATCCCATTCATCCCCCCTATAGATAAATATAAGATAAATTCATTATTTGGTTTAGTTATTTTTAATCTGGTCTTAATAGTATAAAATATTTTCGTACTATTTATAAGTCTTTTTCTGTTTGATTGAAGTAAATATTTTCTATTATCAGATGGATTTTTATTAGCTAATACTGACTCATTAGGAAAAAATGGATGATGTCTTTCTATTGAGTCTATTTGTTCTTGGAGAAAAGATAATTGGTCTTCAAGTTTTTCTACTATTTTACCTTTTCCTATTGAAAAAGGATAATTTAAATAATTCCTACTTTCATATATAAAAGATTCATGTATAGATCTAGG
>TARA_R110000744_G_scaffold74844_1_pt1 | contig 10319 bp, 11 predicted proteins | sample TARA_R110000744 | Tara Oceans TARA_R110000744 (sample SAMEA4398083) | marine metagenome | biome: Polar Biome; feature: [DCM] deep chlorophyll maximum layer (ENVO:01000326); material: water (ENVO:00002006), including particulate matter (ENVO:01000060) such as... | depth 36 m | reverse complement strand
GCTGTTTGAGTTTGGAATTCATATATTGAACCTGTTGTTTGTCCAGTTACTTCTATACAACCTAGTAATGCGTTACATTCATAATGAGTACAACCTGTTTGACAATCTATTAATGTATCGAACTGAGCGTCATTACCTATTTCCGGAATACATCCGTATTGGTTATCACAATTATAACCGGAACAATTAATCTGACAATGTGTTTCACTACTATAAGTTCCTCCAGTACCACCTACTTGGAGATAGCACCCCCCTTGACCACATTCCCAACTATTACATACTAATTGACAATCAGTACCACTACTAAATGTCCCACCACTACCATAATAAGAATAATAACTTACACCATCTGTTGATACGTACGGGAATGTTGTTCCTGTTGGTGGGTTATGGTCGGTACAACCTGTTGTTGTACATGAATATGAATAACAAGAGGCTGTACAATCAGATAAACAGTTATATTGTCCTGTTGTTGCGGTATAACACCCATTATCACCACAATTAAATTTTGTACACCCAGTACAATCTAATAAGTTAACACCTTCACATAAAGTTTGAGAACTATATGGGTATTCAGCGTCTACTGCTGTATGGCCAGAATTACAAATTGTAGAACATGAAACTGTTGTAGCTGTTAAGAACTCTGTTATATCAGTTTGGAATACTGATGAACTGTATGTCTCAAACCTAAAGTTTATAAACCAGCCATATTGGTCTAGCCCACCCCATGTTGGTGTCGTACCATTCCAATAAGGATTTGAACTGGTTAATATAGAAAGACTCCCTAGTGAATAGTCCGCGTGTAGACCAGGAACAGCACTGTTTACATTGTCATAATTTAACGGGTATGTTGCTGAGGTCCATTTACCGTCTTTTGGGCTATTATCTCCACTATCTATCGCAGCTACGGAATGTAAACCAAAACCTTTGTTCGCACTTGAGTTACTTCCTTCTGTTGGGTATAGAAAACTTCTTATACTACCCCCGGTACCACCACCTTGAGTTGTTGCGGTAACACTATTATGTATAGTGAAATATCTAGTGTAGTCAGATTTATAATCGACCATTGGTTCTGAACCAAAGCTATGGTTGTACGAGTGATATTGACTAACAGATTCATCTTCGAATATTATGGTGATTACATCATCACTTGTAGATGCCGTATTTATTCCACCATAACCTTTTGTCACCTGACCATTATTCCAAGTTGGTTTTGTGAATCCGGGTTGGAAACTATCGTGAACTGTGTGTGTTGCATTTCCTGTATATTGTCCAGACCCAAACCAATAATCAAAACCAGTTGTGTTGTTATATACACCACTAATAGCTCCATCTGGAGCGTTTGGATAATTCCAGTGACCTGTACTGTGACCATAATCTGAAGTCCCCCACACAGCACTACTAGTGTAAGTTATACCAGCGGCTAAGTTGTTAGGGTCTGTAAGGTATGATGTAGGAGCGTTATCAGTAAATCTATACGCGTCCATAGTATACGCAATACTAGGAAAGTCTAACCACCTTTCGGACCACCATAACATATGGTAAGTGTGTCCTGTAAAATCTAAATTATTTTCTGTCCAATCACGAATACCCAACATAGCATTTGTAACTTGGCTTTGGTTCATAGAGGTAATGTCGTAGTAAACATACATTACCGAATTAGGTGTTATTGTGTTTTCCACACAACATTGCCAAGAAACACAAGAAGCTGTACACGCATTTAATGTACTGTATTCGTTAAACCCTAAAGCATTAGGGCTTGTTCCCCCACTACCCGGTAATTGTAAACAACCATTTGTTGTTCCGGATGATGATGAGGTATAATCGTTTGGTAAAATTCCTGATGCCGCATAACTAGATGTTACACATTCAAAGTGATAACATGTTGCGGTACATGAGGACATTTCTAAATAAGTTCCCGTTTCTCCCGTTCCTTGGAAAGGACCGTAACAACCATTTGTTGTACATGAATAAGATTGACAGTCTGCTGTACATGCTGATAAAGAATCGAACTGAGTATCTCCAGATTCCTGAAAACAACCGTACCCATTACAACTCCACCCGGAAATTGTATTACATTGAGCAGTACATGCGGTATAAGCATCTTGAGATGTTGTGTATATGCCACCAGCACCGAAAGTAAATGTTCCTAATGGGTCTTGGTAACAAGGTGTTCCCAGACCATCACAATACCATGGGTCTAGTAATGGGAAACACACATTATTACAAGATGATAAATCTTGGTAAGGATAATCTGTATTAACTGTATATAAAGTTTCTGCTGAAATACATACTGTTGCTGGTGTAGCTACAGTACCAATAAAACTATTAAGTGTGTCACTTAAAGTAGTTTGGGAGATAGAAACCATGCTATCAACCTTTGCTCCCCACCCTTTATCTTCTAAACCACCCCATTGTGGTTGTCCAGCTAACCAATATGGGTTAGATGTTGTTAATTTGTTATACATTGTGGTTTTGTTGACTGACCCCGGACAAAGTACTCTGCCAGCGTACCCATTTGAACTAATTCCTGGTTCGTAGATACAAGGATTTGTGGTCCCCAGACCTCCTGGTATTGTAAGACACCCAGCTAATGGATTCAAAGCTGCTGGGCTTAATGTTGGGTTTGGTGAACCTTGTGGTGTAATAGAAGGTACATCACAGGTTCCGAATGAATTTGGAATTGATGAACCTGATGGTGTTAATATCCAAGTACCATTAATTGTCCCAGTCCCACCATTAGTTACATCATCTTGGTTACCGTTATATATAGAAAGTAATCCTTCTAAGGCTACTTGGTATACTGTATTCCCTAGATTTTGCTTATCACTTGCAGTGTTTGTTAGAAGTGGCATTAAAAAACCTTTAGGTGTAAAGTTTGTAGTTCTATTTTGCCAAACGTGGTCCCACAAAGAATAGTGTACTTTAAACCTTTGATTTGGTTCTGGTCCATTAGAACTTGTGCTATAATAACTATTTTCGTGACAAAAAGAGACCACCAATACATCATTAGTAGGTATTGTCATACCAGTATTAGTAGATTGGCTACTGCTATTAACTGTAGGTTTGTATTGGTCATATTTAAACCAATATTGTTGTAGGTCTGGACCTGATATCCCCCAACTAGTAGATGGAGTAAAAGGAGTTCCTGGATTTAAAAAGTATGGTACTGCTCCCCACGATAACCAAGTTTCCGACCTAGAAACCCCACCTAATTGACTAATGGTTGTAAATAAACCATCATCATTATAATACACATTATCTAACTTAGAAGTATAACTACCAAACGTATGTCTAGCTGTACCAACCCAACCTGCTTGTGCTAAAGTTTCGGTCCACGCTGTTGTTGCCTTAAACACTAAATCCATCCCAGTACTTACACTATAAGAACCGGAATTATCGTAAACAAAAAGTATGTCTGTGTTAGTTGTTAGTTGTGGTGGACATCCCCATCCGATACATGAGGTTTGACAAGCTGCTAGAGAGGTGAAGGTTCCAAGAGGGTCTTGAACACAACCCAATTGGGTACAATTATAATTGGCCATAAATTAATATATATATTTCATTTTATTTATAAATAAACGCACAAGGTGCGTAACATGTTATAAATAAATATCCCAAACTTTTGATTTGGGATATATTAGCCGACTATAATTTTTTTAAACTTTTAAAAGTTCTTCTGTAGGGTAAGTTTTAGGTGTGAATCCCAAGTAATTTGACCGTCCATTGTTGTGTTTGGTCCTTGGTCAATTGATAACTCAATTGTACCATCACTGTATTCTGTAACTACCATTTGTACTGTCCATTCTACTATGTCTCCACCACATGCGTATGATAATAAATCTAAAGTTAAGATACCTGGTGTGTAGTTATAAGACTTGATGTAATTCTTCATCATTTCTTCTTGTCCATTTAAAGCGTGAGCTGGCCAGTAGCTACTGTTCTTTGGGTAAGTTGTTGTAACAAATAATCCTTGCATTCCAACCCCATTAATCGATGGACTACCTGGTCCATCATAAAATCTTATTAAACCATTACCATATTGTTTTTGACCTGGTACTGGTGATAAGTAATTTGTACTTACAAAAGAATATGAAATATCTGCTGGTAATGTAGTTTGTTCTGAACAGTTAATATCAAACTCTGCTCTTGTTACATCATAACCTAAACCTAGTCCAGTACTATAAGCAAAAGGTAGTGTTTGTGATGGTGTTAAAACAGTAACAGTATTATTGTTTGTAGTTGTATCTGTATTATTGATGGTTGTGGTATCAGTATTATTAACAGTTGTAGTATCAATATTGTTCATATTAGTATTTGTGTTTGGTGGTGTCACCGGTCTAAGTATGTCATCTTCTTTTTCACAAGAAGTAAGGATAACTAGTACGGTAAGTAGGGGTAAGATAAATTTTTTCATAATTTTATTTTTTATTTAGTTAGACGATGGGTTAAATTATACTACAAAGATAAACAATTTTTTTTAATTGTACAAACATTTAGAGGTTAAATATTTTATTACTTTTGTCTCTTATTAGTATACGTTAAATAAATAATTATGTTTCTTTTACTATTCGAAATCTGAACTAGTTTTTGGTACTAGGTCACGTTGTTTGTTTAAAGCTTGTAAAAAAGATACTAATTTTGTAAGTGCTTTTTGATTAAACGCTTTCGGACCAACATATACTCGTTTACCTCTTTTTTTACTACCTCTAGGCCTAATGTAAACTTCAGGGCCTTCCTTGTAACTATTAAAAGTAAGTAAGTCCCTTATATTTTTTCCAAACCTTGCTGATATTTCTACTTTACCATCTCCCAACTCTTTTAATTTCTGCAATAACTTTTGTTTTCTATTTTTGTTTTTAGTTACAGAAATTTTTTCTCTAATTCTTTTAATCTTTTCGGTGTCTGGTTGTAGAGGTATACTAAACCCAATCCAATCTCCGTTACTTGTTCTTAGTGGAGAAGGTACTACATTATCTATTTTATGGTTACCAAATAATTTTTTAATATCTCTACTATCCCTACCTTTTTCATTAGTGTATAGATTTATAACCGCACTAACCAAATTATCCATATAATACTCTTGGAAATTTTTAGTTATTAATTCACCTCTTTTTCTCTGGTCTGCTGGATACTTACATCCAATAGCCATGTTTTCTTCTTGAGATTGTCTCTCAGCATTAGGGTCATAGTTTAGTGCTGATGGGTCTTTACAACCTTCACTATATTTTTCACAACAACCTTTACAAGCTTTAATCTCTTTACCATCTTTTTCAGCTTTTAATAACTCTTCGTTATTTTTGTAGTAGTTTTTTGAATCCTTATCCAAACAACCTTCGTAATATTCACAACAAGAAGTATCGTAGTCTCCAGAAGTTGGTAGTGTGATTTCCGACTCACCACCCTTAACGGTATAGTTTGCATCTTTAAATTTAGTACCCTTACAATCAATCCAAGCTTTTTGGTTATAGTTTTTTGCCTTTGGGTCCATACAACCAACGACACCTTCTTTTTCAGCTTTTACCTCAACCTCACCTACCTCATTTCCCATTTCTAAGAAATACTCAGTAGCAACACCAGTTTTAGTGTCGATTGTAGTATTATTAATTATGTTTGTTTTATAACCTATAAAACTTATAGTTACCGATTCCCCAGGTTTTATACCCTTTAATTCAAACTTACCTTGTGAATCTGAAGTTGTTCCTTTTTTAGTGTCTGTGGTTACATATATATTAGCTCCGGTTATTGGTTCCTTATTTCCACTATCCAATAAAACTCCTTTAAGTGTTCTATCTGTTGCTTGTTCATTTAATAAACTAGTGGTACCATGAACAATTTTATAATTTTCATGTAGGGTCTTAATCCTATTATTTTCTTCAGGTGATATTTCAAATAGATTCTTCATATTAAATAAATACCTACACCATTCAAAAAAATTAAAGTTGGGATTAATAGATTAGTTTAAAAAAAAATTGTATCTTTGTTGTATGAATATATACCTATTTGACTTTGACAATACAATTGTGACGTTACCCTACCAAGAAACCATAGAATACTTAGACCAGAAAGAAAGTCTAGACCCAGAACTAAATTTTAAATTAATAGAAAGAACTAAACAAGATTATCTTAAAGCTTTAGATTATGACCCTGATGGGTTGTTCCTAATTCTATCTAATAGAATCGTTGAGGTTAAAGATTCGTTACGTAAGTTACTAACTAAGTTAGGTTATAATTTTGAAGATTATTATTTGATTGATGGAGATGACCGTGATAAAGGAAATAGAGTAAAAAAGATTCTAGGGAAATACCCATCATGTACATCGATAAAGTTTTGGGAAGATAAAGATAAACATATTGACTCAGTTACTGAGACTATGAAAGATTATCCTAATGTAACGTTAGAGGTTATTAAGACTTTATAAATACTTTTTATTTTATCTTTTCTATATTATCAGAAGGTCTATCTGATAAATCTATAAGTTCTTTATTGTCAACAGTCCACACATTGTCAAAAATAGGAATCATATTTCTCATATTATCTTTAACTTTTTGGTGATATTGTGCTACCATATCTGTTGGTATACTTCTTGGTCTGTCGTCGTTTCTCATTTGTGCTAATTCAAGTGGTGTCCTAACATAGACTAGGGTTGTGGTGAACCCATTATCTTTAGCTAGTTTATGGATATCTTTCATTACCTGTTCTTGACCACCGCCAGCATCATAAACAACATTTACTGGTTGATTTCTTTCGTACTCCAAGAAATTTTTAAGAAACTTAACTGTTTTATTACGTGGGTCCGAAGTTGTGAAGGTCATATCCAATATTTTTTGATACCCTTCTGGGGTAGATATATTTTTCTCCCATTCATCACCCCATAATTTCTTTGCCGTCATAACTCTAACCTGGTCAACATTAAAATTCTTAACATTGTCTAAATTTATTAAGTTTTTGGTTATGAAACTTTTACCAGCTCCTGGACCACCAGCTATAACAACAAAATTACTATTTTGGTTATTAAAGTTTACTACTTTTTCTTCTTTTAATAGTTCTTCCACCAATATACACTTAATTAATTCTTTCATTTTAACTTATAATATAAAAATTTCTTTAAAAATGTGAAAACTTTCTAAAAGACTTCCAGAATCTCTTTTTAAACTAGTTTGTGGGAAAGAGTAAGTACCGTAACCACTTTTTATAGGCCCCTTATTATCAATTAATAAAAAATTACCACTATTTCTACCCTGACCAACCAAGACTAGAAAATCTACGTCATAATCTTTAGAGTTCCCTATTCCCGTTACAGTTACGTAACCATTATCTTGTGTTACTTCTCTGAATGGTTTGACTTGGAATGTTAATTCTGAACCGTTATCATTTATTTTGATTAGGTCTATACCTCCGAACACGTCTCTTTCGTCACCTGGGCACATTTTTAACCATTTTCCAGGTCTAGTCTCTATATTTTTTAAATATTCTAATGCGTCTTCTTCATTTTTATCTCCAGGGCCAGTACTTCTTTGTATTAAAGATAAAACTTCTTCATGGAATCTACCATTTTCGTTTAAAAAGTCATTTTTAATAGTGTTAGACGACTCAATAAGAACATCCATATCTATTTTCCCATCTTTTACTGGTTCTAACCCAGCTTTTTCCAACTCATTTAGTATTAAGGCTAAAACAAAAATGTGAGCGTCAACTTTATTTAGTGGTGACCAACTAATTTCATCACCCTCATAATTCACAACTCCAGCTCTATAAGTTTTACAAGACTCAGTTTCAATTTTTGTCCACCTATTCAATGGTTCATAAACAGACTGTAAAAGGTCAATCATAAATCTAGCAAATTGGCTACGATTAGAGTCCTTATAAATTTTCATTGTGTTGTTAAAGTTGTACATATAGTAGTTTTTAACCCGCGATGTAACCTTCAGGTTCTGCCCCAAGGCCCCCTAAATCTACATTTCCTAATTCAGTATTTAAACATTTGTCTAAACACCCATTTTCGTATAAATTATAAGCAATAAAACCAATATCAGTAGGTTGGATTCTAATTAGTTTCATTAAAATAGAGGCGATGTCATCCACACTTGGTTCTTTTCCACCCATACCTTTAATAATAGCAGATAATATTTCCTCAGCTTCATCAGTATAATCGTAGTTACCCATACTACCAAATGGTGTTGTTCTTTCTCCTTTTAAAGATTTAGTTCCACACTCTAAACATTCTGGTGAAATTTCTACATCACTCACCTGTTCTTCAACTACAGAGTTAGTTCTATGTAATTGTCTCATCCTTTCTTTATCTTTGTTTTCATCAACACTAAGTAGGTTTGTGATATCTTCAATATCTAAATTTATTTCTACTGAACCATCCTCAATATTGTCACCACCTATAAAGGTATTTTCAATGTCTATAACTTCCACATCACCACCTAATCCGGGTGCTGAAAACCCCATTGGTTGGTTGTACGAACCTGATGCTGCAGCGGTAGTTGCTTCATAAAGTTTTTTTATTCTTTCTTTTTCTTCTTTTAATAATATAAATGAGTTATTTTTCATAATAGGTTTTTTATATAAATACTCCCCAAACTAGTTAAACATTTATTGACGATTTGTTTTATTATGACTATATTTGTACTATAAAAAAAACATTAATTATGAAAGGATATGAAATAAAAGAATTTATTAGAGAAGAGGCCGATGGGTCAAGAACAACCACTTACGGTATGATGTGTGATAACATTTTAAAAACACACAATAACAAAGGTCCAGCTATTGTTAATAAACAACAGGAAATTGCGGATTATTATTTATATGGTGTTAAGTTACATAAGGATGATTGGGTTAAGAAATCTAAGTTATCGTAACCACAAATTAGTATGAGTAAAATGAACCAAAGATTTACTGATGAATATGGTAGTGGATTTACTAAGTCTATAGAGGATTTTTGTGATGATGATTATCTATACAAAAAATGGTTACTGGAAATCCAACCTAAAAGTGGAACTACTTTAACTATGGAAGATTTAGATGAATGGAAAACAATACCAAACCCTAATTACTACGAATCTAAATAAATTACTTACAGTATTTTTGGAAGTTGTTGGTTGCTGACTTACCTATTTCTTCTGCTGTACCACCCATCTTAATTAGATTATCTCTATTTGCTTTTGTTATCATCCAATAAGTATCTTTTTTTGGTGCTTCATTAATAACACTTTCCGTTAAACCATTCATTTTATTTACAAATGATTTTGAGTTATTGGTTACATTAGCTGATGGTTTTAGTGGTGTGGTTTTAGGTGCCGGATATTTTTGTTTGTGACCAGAGTCTAAAATCTCATTAGCTTTTTTAATGTTTTCTTTTTTAAGTTTTGTTAGTCTTCCCATATTAATAAATAGTGTTTTAATGTAAAAGGGTTCCGAAGAACCCTTTTTGTTAATTACTTAATCCCAATTTTTTTTAGTATTATCTAATTTGTGTATTTCTGTCCACACATTATCTAATCTTTTATCTAAGTTCCTGGTATTGGTATCTTCGGCCCTAGTAGCTTCCCTATGAAGATGCTCAATATCAGCTTCTAATTCTGTACGAAGATTTAAAATGTAGTCATCAATATCCATTCTAGTAACTTCCAAGTCATCGACCCTTCTGTTCAACCCAACTAAACCCCAAACCAAACCTATTAAAGACAAGACCCCAAGAGTAATTAAAACTGTTAAAATTATTTCCATGATATTTTATTTTTTATATCGTTTATGCCTCAAGGACACTACAAATATAAACAACATTATTGATTTGACAAGGATAATTATATATAATTGAATGAATCTATACATTATGAAAAAAATTAAACATTTACTACTAAGAGGACTATTCTTGTCATATAGAATGGACAGACAGTCTTTCGGGTTCCTAAGTAAAACCAAATAAGTTAAGTGAAAAAAGATATTTAACTAAAGACCGTTAAGGTTATGGGAAAAGCTGACGAACTATTAAATAAGATATCTGAGTGTAATCGTGAATTGACACAAATACAAGGTACCTGTGTTCACACCAAAAAAGAAATAAAGTTTATAAATTTAAATGATGGTGTTAGGTGGGTTTGTAAAGACTGTAAAGGTTTACTTGGTTGGCCTACCGATTCTGAAATTAAAAAATGGGTTACTAAGTAACTTACATTGATTGGTCTGGGAACCATTCGTCATCCCACACATCCGGTTCTATTCCCATTTTCTGTGGTATTTTTCTCTCTGGTCTACAAGAACATATTCTACATTATCTTTTTTTCCACAGTGTGGACAATGTAATATTTCC
>TARA_R110000744_G_scaffold128454_2_pt1 | contig 10332 bp, 5 predicted proteins | sample TARA_R110000744 | Tara Oceans TARA_R110000744 (sample SAMEA4398083) | marine metagenome | biome: Polar Biome; feature: [DCM] deep chlorophyll maximum layer (ENVO:01000326); material: water (ENVO:00002006), including particulate matter (ENVO:01000060) such as... | depth 36 m | reverse complement strand
ATAAAACACTAGTATATGCCAGAGTTGAAGCGTAATTTTACTAAAGGTCGAATGAACAAAGACCTTGACGAGAGAATGGTACCTAATGGAGAATATAGGGAGGCATTGAACATTGAAGTTGGCACATCTGAGGGCTCTAATGTTGGCGCTATTCAAACGTTGAAAGGTAACACAAATATAAACACGGGGACTGTTTTATCGAACTTAACCAGTAGCCCCTCGTTGTTCTCTGGAGACGCCACATGCGTTGGTAGTGTTGTCGATGAGAAGTCTAACAAGTTGTATTGGTTTGTAGCTGATTCTGGTATAAACTATGACGCTAGTTGGGCTGCTGATAACGCGGTAAACACTCCTTACTCTCAAGTGGAAGAGGATGAAACTGGGACAATCAGCGTTACACACAAGGTTTACTCTGATTACATATTAGAGTACAACGACAATACAAAAGAGTCTAACTGGGTAGCTGTAGAAAACTACAAGGTAGAAACCACTATAACAAACGACAGCCACAGCACTGGTACTAACCCAGGTGATCATCTTCACGTCAGTAACCTCGGTACGACTGGAGACATAAGGCCAGTTGGAATACAGGTGGGTATGGATGTTTTGGTTAACGGTATCCCGACTTCTATAACAAAAATTGAAGAAGACAATAGTGGTGGTTGGAGCGGTTGGAGAGTATACACTAAGCACACGGCTAGTGATAATGGGTGGGGTGCTCTAGCAAATGTAACAGCTGGAGATACTGTTGTTTTTGAGTTACCAGCAAGTAAGAGGGCTCTAGGCTTCTCTCATTATGCAGCGACTAAACCTGATAGACGTATAACAGGTATAAATATAATTGATGATCTTTTGTTCTGGACTGACAGTCTAACAGAGCCTAAGAAAATAAACATTGAGAGATGTAGGTACGGATCCCAACAAGCAAATATAGCAGCGTACTCAAGTTACGGTACACGTAAATACCCAACGTTATTAATCGTTAATGGTAGTATACCTTCTAGTGCAAATCACAGATTAGCCCTAAAAACTAGCTACGCTTCCGCTATTCTATATCCCTTCCTATCCTACCAACACACTACGGTTATTAGGAAATCACCAACCACCCCTTTAACGTTGACAATGTCGAGCTCTAATAGCAATAGATTGGAGCAGGGCCTATTTAATGATGGGGCACTTATTACAGGCGCTGACGTTGAGTTACCCCTTAACAATGTTAACGGTATTCAATCTTCTGATTTCTTTTTTGAAACTAGTGGTGTTTTAAAGCCTTCTGGAGCGACTATTGGTCCACTTACTTTCTTACAAACTCTTGATTGGAACAACGGTGATATTATTGAATTTTACCCGAATGACGATGACGCTGGTTTTGAGAACGAAGCTTTAGTTATAGCTCAGATAACAAGTAGCACAAATGGCGTGACTTTTGAGTTTGAAATACAATCCAGGTCAACAGACGTTATAAAACCGTTCACTAAGTGGACAGCGAAACTACAGCAGAAAAAACCTTTATTTGAATTTAAGTTCCCTAGATTTGCCTATAGATGGAAATATGAGGACGGGGAGTATTCCACTTATTCACCTTTCTCTGAGGTGGCTTTTTTGCCTGAAAAATTTGATTATTTACCTAAAAAAGGTTTTAATCTTGGTATGACGAATAACCTGAGGTACCTACTACTCTCTAACTTCAAGCCAATCACAATGCCACTAGATGTCATTGAGATAGATGTATTGTACAAGGAATCTAATTCCGCCAATGTTTACACTGTAGAAACAATCAAGTCCCCAAGCAGTCTTGTTGACAGTTTGAGCACTGTTGATTTTGCCGGTGACGACGGGTGGTTTGGGAAAGTGACAAACCAGAACATCGCGATAGAAGCGCCAAACACACTAACAACACAAGGGGCTTTAGTTGCCACTAACACTTTTGAAGGCACCGTACTAACCACAGGTTTGGATTATTTTGGTATAACCGATGACTTTGGAGAAACAAACTTAAAAATTGGCGACACCCTTCTCTTTCCAAACATAAGTTCTGGTTTAAACTCGCCTATAGTTGTCACTGGCGTGAACTCGAGTTTTACTTCAGGCGCGTACGTTAGTTATATATCTTTAACGCATGGTGGAGTAGCTGTCACTCCTACTTCTGGTACTGGTAATTGGAACAGTGCGGGTACGGATATCGAGCTTTACAGGGATATAGCAAAACGACCAGCTGTTTACATCGATCACCCGCAGGGTTCTTTAGAGGTGAAGACTGATATGATCCACGCTACACTACCTTCAAACCAACTGTTAAGACCTTGGGATAACGTTCCTAAGAGAGCTTTAGCACAGGATATCACTGGGAATAGAGTTGTTTACGGTAACTACACTCAGAACTATGACTTAGTAGATGTTAACAATAAAGTGGTTAAACAGAAGTTTAGTGTTCAAGCTGGGGCTAGGAAAAACATTAGGGAGAATATCAGGTATGACGATAGAACTGCTTTAAGAAACCCAACCTCAGGAGTTACTATCAGTTGGTACGATGCGCTAAATACGATTCCATTAAGCGTGGCTCAACCAGAGAGATCTATAAAATCCTTAAGAGACTACCAGATTGGTATCGTTTACAGTGATGAGTTCGGTAGGCAGACACCAGTGCAGACACATGAGACTGGTACGTTTTATCTTGAAAAAGATAGAGCAAATAATTACAATGGTATAAATGCTAGACTAGAAAAATATAGTTACCCAGAATGGGCAACACATTATAAGTACTATGTTAAAGAGAACGCCAACGAGTATTATAACCTCGCTATGGATCGTTTTTATGATGCTGAGGACGGTAATATTTGGCTATCGTTCCCATCTTCTGAGAGAAATAAAGTTGATGAAGAGACTTTTTTAATACTTAAAAAACAACATGATAGCGATGTCTTCGTTAGCGACAGTGCTAGGTACAAGATATTAGCGATTGAAAATGAAGCGCCGTTGTTCGTTAAAACAGTAATGTCAAGTAGGGGTGTCACTAGTATTGGTACGTTCCCATCAACTGGACAACCAAAGATAGACCAGCAACACGTTGACGTTCCATCCGGGGCGATACCCACTTTAGATAGTGATAAAGAAACAGTGATCAGGATATCCAACGTGTCAACTATATCAAAGTACTACGACGTACAGAGAATAACCACCTATGGTAGTAGTAAGAGAATAACCGTTAGAAAAGCATTTGGAGGTGATATGTCTTTCACCACTGACGATGGAACAAGTACAGGTGCTATAGCTACGAACTTATCAATTGAAATAGCTCAAAAAGAAACGAAAACCCTACCAGAATATGAGGGAAGATTTTTTGTTAAAATCTATAAAGATTCTGTTTTAGAAAAAAATATACTAGTTAATAAACCTAAGAAACAGTTTATCGCTACTACCGTGATGAAACTTGGGCACCAAGACAATGTCATTGACAAGAAAAAGTATTGGAAATCACTTTACAACACGCCAGCTGGCTACCCAGTTCCCACGCACCACTGGTTCGTTTCCCATGAAAACCCTCAGGATGTTTGGGGCCTTGGCTACCACCGTATTAATCAAGGTATGAAGAACAACTATATAGATGTTCAATTGCATTGGGGCGCGCAGGGTGTTAAAAGCCCACCAGATTATGGTATCACGAAATTCAACAATAACTTTAACGCTAGCAGTGCGGAGTTAGACCAAGCCACAAAATTTAGAAAACACGGACAACTCTGGAGGTTTAAAGGAGATACCACTATATATAAGGTAACAAACTCCGAAGAGTGGAGAACACGTAATTACACGAAAACGAATGGAGCAGGTCTTAAAGCCGCGTCAAACCATAGTGTCTGCTTGAGGATGGCTTTTTCCCCAAATATTGGTAGTACTGGTCCAGATGCGGTTGGAGTGAATGGGACAGGTTATGACCCAAGATCTCACAATGCTGAGAGTGTGGCTATTAACGTTCCTCCCGTTGCTGATTATTGGTCTAAAAGTAAGCCAATGAATAAATATGACACTAGAACTATTGAGTTCTTAGAGGAGTTTGTTGGTGATTCGAGCTACAGTAGTGATAACCCAGCTATCTGGGAGACAGAACCTAAGGAAAACGTTGATGTAGACCTTTACAACGAAGCTAGTATGTGCTACCCTATTAAGAGAGAGTGGAACCCGTACTTAAACAACTTCGTAACTAGCACTCACCACAACAGTTGGAACCCACTTAGTTATTACAATTGCTTTTCTTTTGCTAATGGCGTTGAATCTAACAGAGTTAGAGATGATTATAACGCTGTCACGATAGATAAAGGCCCTAAGGTATCCACTGTGTTGGCAGAGCAATATAGAGAGGAGGATAGGAAATCTGGTTTGATTTACTCAGGAATATACAACTCAACAAGCGGTATAAACAGATTGAATCAATTCATACAAGCTGAAAAAATCACAAAAGATATCAACCCCACTTACGGTAGTGTTCAAATGTTATGGTCAAAAGACACTAACCTAGTAGCACTGTGTGAGGATAGAATTATAGGCGTTCTAGCAAATAAAGATGCCTTGTTTAATGCCGATGGCAACTCAAATGTAACGTCGACAAACAACGTGTTAGGAGCTGCGACTCCTTACGCTGGTGATTATGGTATATCTACGGATCCAGAATCTTTTGCTATCGACCAATATAGAGCTTATTTCACAGATAGATCTAGAGGAGCTGTCTTAAGATTATCTCAAAATGGTTTAGTTCCAATATCCGATATGGGTATGAGAGATTACTTTAAAGATGTTTTCAGAGCTAGCAACTTAAATTTAGTTGGTAGTTACGATGACAGTAAGAAGTTATACAACCTAACGATGCAAGGTAGTGATATATTACCGGCACAAAGTGGTCAAGTGTCTCTGTGGGACGGGTTTGCTACAAATGGTAATCCACTTGGGAATTGGACTACAGCGGGACTTTCCGATGATAATTGGGATGCTTGGCATCAATCAAATGGAACGCTCGTACCAACGGCTGGTAGTATAGCGGCTAGTAACTCACTCATCGTGTCTCATATGGCGGGAATGACAACTACTCCCAATTGGTCCTCGTACGACAATGCTGTTATAAGCTCTACGAGTGGCACTGCAGGTTGGGGTGGTATACAACAAAGCACTCAAAGCGCGGCTAGCAACTATGACCCATACCCGCTTGGAGAAGGTCAATGGGGCGCTAACTCAAACCCTGTTAAGGGAGCTCCGGTTTCATTGTGGTTTAGCACCTGGACAACAGGCTACAGCAATTATGGCCACCCTTCTTATGATACAACTCAAAATTGGGACGATTTAACCGTGCAGTTAGGTATAAATGGCCCGGGTAATGTCTACTTATACATGAATGATCCTTTTTTCGTTTGGGAACCGTATAGAACGCATGCAATAACTGGAGGATTGTTCTACCCTTGGGTAGGTAATCCTGCGCTTTACTACACTGGAGCGTGGCACAGTGATCCAACTGGAGTTAATTCACCAGCTAAAGTCCACCAACCAGAAGCTTGTTTTGCTATTCAGAGTATAGATTATAGCGCGTCACGAAAATCATATGAGGTTATTGGTGTTTGGTTATGTGGCGAGACAATAAAAGGAGACACCCAGCACTTTCAATGGTCATTAGAAGGTCCTTTTGCTGATGATGAGGATGATGGCGAGGGTGATGATCTTGGGTACACAGAGATTACAGCTAGCTTTAGCGAGGATACTAGTGGTTGGACTACTTTTAAGTCTTGGTTACAAGAATTTGGCGTTAGTTTAAACGACAAATACTTCACCTACAACAGCGCTAATTTGTGGCAACATAGTAGTAACGAGATTAGAAATAGTTTTTATGGAGTGGAGTATGACTCTAAGGTTTGCGTTGTATTCAATGACGAACCTAGTAGTGTTAAACACTTTAGCTCACTTAGCTATGAAGGTACTCAATCAAAAGTCACTCTTAACACGGTTGATGGAGAGTATTACAACAACATAGCAAGAGATGGTTGGTTTGCTAGCACTATAACGTCTGACTTAGAGACTGGATTCATACCTGAGTTCAAGGAAAAAGAAGGGAAGTGGTTTAACTACATAATGGGCAATAAAGCTAATAACCTTTCAAACCTCGATGTTGCACAGTTCTCGACACAAGGTATCGGTAGACCTTCCACTGTCACAACAACAGAAGATCCCGTGGTTAGTAGACATAAATTAACGATCCAGGATACTGGAGATATAGATTAAATAAATGGCGAATAATTATACAGTATCAAATAGCACGACGACAGAGAGCACAGGTGATTCCGTAGCGAATGGAACCCTACCGTCCTCCTCGACCCTGGTGATAACGCCTAATGGCGGTTACACTTTGCAGGCTAGTGATTTTTTCATAGGCTCAATCCTACCAGCTGAAGTTATATCTGTTTCTTTTGCGGATTCCGGTACAGCTTTGGATCCGGCTAATACTATTATAGCGACTGTTACTTTAGCTAGTTGGTATGTTATGCCCAATGCTAGCACTGGAATAAGTGTTGATATTGACGGTAGGACACACACTTACCAACCTAGACTAAGCTTTACCAATGTTACAAATGTAGTCACAAACGTCACGGATAGTCTAACACTCTCAACTGTAACATCACCTGCTGTTAATAGCTTGAGTAGTGCGACTGTCGGTAGTATCACTACTGATACATGTTTTATAGATATACCTGCAAACTTAAACACAAATGTCGCGCAAGTAGTTATAACAGCCGCGGATGATTATCATCTCGCTGCTTCACCTTCTTATGAAATTGCATCTACAAATAGCTCAAACTGGAGCTCTGTAATATCCTCCACAGTACTCAACGCTAACAACCAACTAAAGAGCGTGGTGTACGATTTCCACTATAACATGGGGAGCACAACTGTACCAGCTTCCCTTGGTGAGAGTATAGTTTGGACCATCCCAGAGGCTACTCCCGATAGAGTCGCTAAAGTAAGTGTTGGTGGTGCTTACTACGAGTACTATAGAAATGAGTCCATACTACCAGCTTATGATAAAACTCTATCTTTAAACGTTACTGGTAACGAGGGCGCAACATATAATATAAAAATTGAAGACAGCAATGGCTTAACATACGACTTTAGTAGCGATACTTTTACTAGAGGTTTCACCATCTCCAGTGAGCAGACTATATACTCTAGGGAAAAACAACTGGTAACTGGTGGTTATGTAGATAAGAATGAGTATGCAATATTTATTCCAGCCTACTACAAGGGTAGCTCTTATGAGGTTTTTTTTACAACAACAATAACACCGACAGGTTCTACTAAAACAAATGCAGCTGGAGACAGCACAACGCCACACGTTATAACTCTAAGGCAATTTGGTGAGGTTTACTACGTTCTCGGCATACAGGCTAGTGATGATGGTACCACTCCTTCTAACACTACTGCCGTGGCTTTATTGAATAAAAAACCCCTTGTTGACCTAGATAGTTTCGTGCCGGAGCTTCACCCAGAGCGAAGTACAAATAATAATGGCTACTTCAGTTACTCAGAGGCTTTAGCATACTCAATAACAGACACTGTTGACGGAGCTTTTAGCGGCAGAACAATGCTGTTAGACAATTCTTACGTCACAAAAAAAGTGCAAATAGGAGATATTATTACTGGTACCAACATAGATACCGCTACAGTGATAGAAGATGTAAACGTAAGTGGTAACCCCAACATGTATACAATCAGCAAAAGCCCTATCGCGCAAGTAGCAGATGGCACCGTTATAACGCTTGTTAGGACGGTTGGTATATCTAGACAACCACTAGCCTCAGACGTTAATAACGCTATCCCCGGTATTGGATATGCTAATGGTGGTAGTTTTAGCGTTAAGACTGTTTTTCCAAATTCCAACTTGATAGAAATGCAAGGACTAGATAGCGAGTCTACAGATATAACCACAGGCATGTCGGTTGAGGGAGACAACATAGTTGGATACCCACTCGTTGCTTCTGCTTCAGGAGCTAACATAGTGCTATCGTCGAGCCAAAGTTTAACCATAGGAGATACGCTTAATTTTTCTGCAGGTGGCAATCGCATGGAGTTTGAATCCATAAGTGTTACTGGTGCTGGGACTTCTAATTGCAAGCTGAATATCATTGGTAACGTCGAGCGCATGGGCAAGGGTGACACTACCGACGTGTTGATTTTAAATAACTTTATAACAGCATATGAGCCACCAACAATCGCAACCGCGGTAGCAGCTTGTAACCTTAATAGCAGTATAACTATAGAACCCTTACCTGGTTGCACTAGCCATACTGGCGGGCTAACTATAGCCACCATACCTAGTGATGGGAGTGGTTCCGCTGTAATCAGTGGTGATGGGAAATCTATACTATACTTAGCTCCAAAAACTGGTGTTTCTGACACTATAACATATACTATAAACGATGGAGTTAGCGCTACAACAGCCGCGGCTAATATTGTGATAACTTTAACACCTTAAGTATGCCTACATTAACATTGACATTTCCACAGCAAATACAAGTATCAACTCAGGTTGGTGACATGGTTTTATACTGCAACCCAAGCTCTACGGCGGCAAATGGTTTTTCCACAGCAGCTCAATCAGACGTTGTCCTACTCGGAGCTTGCCTCACTATAGCCTCTAACAGATTGTCTATGACGGTTGATTACGCGGCTGGAACCGTGCAGCCAACGTCTAGTAGTTTCATACTATTTAGTAAAGACAAATATTCAAACCCTAGTGGTTTACTAGGCTACTATGCTGAGGTATGTTTTAAGAACACCTCCTCAACTGAAGCTGAGTTGTTTGGGATAAACGCTGATATATTTGAAAGTAGTAAATAACGTGCAAAAACTGTGATTATACAAGCATAAAATTAAATTAAATGTCAATCAAAAAAAGTAAAGCAAATTTACTTGTAACAGGTAGGGACAAAGTTATAGAGTTGGAAAACTCTTTAATAAGTGTAGCTGATGAAGTGAACATAATAACCCACCAAGACTCTAAACCATTTCCGCTTAAGCATACTTTCGCGGATGAGATATATGTTAGACAGATGGGTATGGACAAAGGAAGCTCTGTCATCGGTGCTATCCACAACCATGAACACGTGTGGTTTCTACTAACTGGGCATATATCGGTGGCCACAGAAGATGTTATCGAAGATTATATCGCGCCATGTTACGTTGTTTCAACACCCGGAACAAAGAGAGTCATACATGCTAATGAGGATTCTATTTTCGTTAACATACACAAAAACCCATCTAACACTCATAACATAGAGGAGTTAGAAAATGAAATTGTCTCAAGAGATTACAAAGAATATGAAGAATATATTAACAAAAAAAAATAGCTTATGTCATTTATAGTAGTAGGTATAGCCGCTGCCGCTGGTACCGCCCAGATAGTCATGGCGCTTAGTGGTAGTAAAAAAAGAAAAGCCGAACAGAAATCAGCGGCTGCAGAATTAAAGCAGCGTAAATCTGATTATGAGAACATGGACACTAGCAACCCCTATGCTAACATGGAGAATACCATGGAAGATCTAACGGTTAACCAACAGCAAGCTCAATTTCAAGCGCAACAAGGTAACCAACAGCGAGCAAATATAATGCAAAACATGCAAGGTGCTGCTGGAGGATCTGGTATAGCTGGCTTAGCACAAGCAATGGCGAACCAAGGTGCTCAAGCAACTCAGCAAGCCAGCGCTTCCATAGGACAACAAGAATCTCAAAATAATATGGCTACAGCTAGACAAGCTGCTCAAAACCAAACGATGGAAAGACAAGGTGATGCGAGGTCACAGGATATGGAACAAGATAAAACAGAGACTCTACTCGGTATGTCGCAACAAAGAAAAGGAGCTGCTGATGCCGCTAGACAAAGAGCTAGGGATCAAGTCTCTGCTGGAATTGGAACTATTGGAGCTGCAGGAGTAGGGGCTGCTAAAGCGGCAAAATAAATCACAAGATAAAACTATGGCAGAATTTAAAAAACATATGATGTACGGTGATGGTAAGTCAAAAATGGCTAACACTAAGAAAGAACACTTAAACCTTAAGGCTAAGGGCTGGGGTAACACAAAACCGAAAACTAGTAGTCCTCTAGAGATAAACCAAGCGCTTGTCTCTGGTGCTGGTAAGTCTAACTACCAGTTTGGTGGTGAAACATCATTGTCGGCTGGTGAGTGGAAAGGTGAGTTAATGACAAAACCTATAATGGATGCTATACTTGGTAAGCAGTTGACTGAGGAGGAAAAAAAGAAAAACGACGGTAATAAAAAAGACGATAATAACAACGGTAAC
>TARA_R110000744_G_scaffold74008_1_pt1 | contig 10351 bp, 12 predicted proteins | sample TARA_R110000744 | Tara Oceans TARA_R110000744 (sample SAMEA4398083) | marine metagenome | biome: Polar Biome; feature: [DCM] deep chlorophyll maximum layer (ENVO:01000326); material: water (ENVO:00002006), including particulate matter (ENVO:01000060) such as... | depth 36 m | reverse complement strand
ATCGCATTATATAATCTGTGGAATATCCTTTGTAATAGACATCATTCGAAATAGAATAAATAATGTAAACGTAGTGGTTGGTATAAAACAGTTTATAAACGAAAAAAGTTCTCAATTTCTTGAGGGCTTTTAGCGGTCTGGACGGGACAAATACCAATTAAAATTGGATTTGGACATTGCATAAAATACTGTGAAGATGATAATTAGGAATAAGATAATAGCAAAAGCTATCTGGGTGTCTTTAAGGTAGTACCATGTATTGATTCGCTTCTTGAATTTACCAAAAGCGTCGAGCCAATCTATTATTTTATCTATTAAGTTCAACCTTAAAGAAGTTATAGCTTGAACTAAAATTAATGAAAAGAAAATTGGGCTTTTAGAATTGTTGTACCTGTTAAAAAAATAAGCCTCACAATTGCTTAAAAGACTTATCATTTATTTGGTGATCTAGAATGGAATTGGTTTATTTTTTCAAGAACTAATATTAAAGACCTACAAATATTAGATTTTCATTATAGTTTTAACTTCACAATACGAAACTTTTATTACCCTACAATTTTATCGGGAAACCATTTTGCTTTAAAAGCTTATTCTGGGTTTTTAACGATTAATCTTGCAAACGTTCAAACTTAATATGATTTTTGAATTGTTTAAATGAAAATTATTGCCATGAAATTTCAGCTAATTGTTCTCTTAATACTTACTTTTTTATCCTGTAGTGAGCCTGAAGAAATTATTTCAGAGCCAGACAACCCAATAATCGCCGAAGAACCTAAAGAACAGGAACTAACTGAGAGTCAAAACGACTCTTTAACCATAAACTCTGTTTTTCCACAACTTGCAGATTTAGGAGATACTTTAAATTTAAAGGGTAAAAACTTTAGCAGAGATGTGCGCTTAACTTTAGGCTATAAACAATTGAAAATTCTTTTCAACAATGACAGTATAATTCAATTTGAACTACCCTATTTTGGCTTTGAGCCAGATAGCCTAAATATCAAAATAGACAATCGTGATACGATAATCGATTATAAAAACGCTTTTCAACTATATCTTCCGGAAATTGATTCAATACCGAGTAACTTTGGACTTAAGGACACCGTAGTAGTTTATGGAAAACACCTAACCAATCAACCAGAGGCAAGAGACGGAATTATTGAACTTAACAATAATAGAATTAGTGTGTTAGATCATAACAAAGATTCTATTCGGTTTATTCTACCGTACAACGTAAACAAACATGAGAATAACTTGCTACTTAAAGCTCAATTGCGAGAATTATCAAAAGAGAAAGCTGTTATCATACAAGATCCAGTTATTTCAGGAGTTTCTAAGGATAGTCTGTTGATTGGAGAAAGTATAACTATTTACGGTTCTAATTTTTTTGAATTCAAAGATTATTTACATGAAGTATATATTGGTGAAAAACGAGCAGAAATCGAACAAGTTTATGGGGATTCTATAATTGTAAAAGTTCCATTGGGACCTTATGAAGATCGAGATATTGATGTTGTAACAGTTAAAGTCGTCGATAAAGAGGTGACCCAAGATTTAGGCCTATATTTAAAGAACATCTGGTATTTATACGGATACAAGAGAAACGGTGAAATCTCTAGAACTGCAGGTCTTGCGCAAATCTCTAACGAAAGTTTCTACCACGATAATGCATATTACTTTAGTGTTTATGACTATGATGATAAGGTTGTGAATTCTACACCAAATAACTACCGTCTTTATAAATATACACCTGAAAATAACACTTGGGAGAAACAAATTGATATTCCTCTTTCCGTTGCCGGGAGACCCGAGCAAATCCAAATATTTCCGAAAGCTAATGGAGAGCTGTATTTATATGTCAATAGAGAGTTTGATAATTTTTACAAATATAATTTTTTAAATGGAGAGTTATTGAAACTTGAAGATTTCGATTATGACTCATATTTAGGAGATGTTATAGGATTTTATCAAAATGATAGTTTTTATTTTGGTGGTGGGTATGCAAATAAATTTTCTGGTACTTCAGTTTTTAAAAATAGAAAATTTTGGAAGTATTCAGAAGTGATGGACTCTTGGACGAATATTTCTGAAATACCTGATGTGCCAGGACAATATCAATATTCATCTTATTCGAATTATTTTGAAAATAATGGTAAGATTTATATCTGTAATGGAGATAAGGCTTATGAAACCTGGGAGTTTACGCCTGATGAAACCTGGGTACGGAAGGCTGATTTAAACAATCCAATTAGTCAAACAGTGTTTACACAGATTGGGGATAAAGGTTTCTTCTACCATTATTTGGATAGATTGTTTTATGAGTATGATATAACAAATGATATATGGTCAAGGAGGGAGGCGCTTAAAGTGGAAGGGTATAATCTGTATAGAGAAACCATGTTTGTCCATGATGGATACGTTTATCTTGTTGGGTCACAAAATAGTTATACTCCGGATTATACTGATTTTTTCAATTATGATCATATTATTTTACGAACTGAAATTTCAAACTTTACCAATTAAAGTGAAACAATATTTCATCCTTTTTATTTGCTCATTTCTTCTTTTTTCATGTACTGATGACGATTCTAATGAAGAAGTAGTTCAGACAGAACCCGACCAAGAAATAAGCGAGCCCCTAAAAGTTCTGAATTTTGAATTGGAATTAGAAGTCTTTGATGAGGGAGGTATACTACTAGAGGCTTCTGCAGACGAATTGGATGCCACCAAAATTACTGAATATGGCTTTTTAATCTCCCAATTTGAAAATCTTACTTTTGAAAATTCTCGAATAATCGAATCTGATGGGTTGGATACCAATATGTTCACTCAAAACGTTGAAAACGATTTAGATTTTAATAAAGAATACTATGCTGTTGCATACATTAAACAAGCCGAAAAGTATGCATATACAAAAGCAGAATCTTTTGTTTCAACAGGCAGTAAAACTCCAGAAATAAGAGCTATTTCGCAAGCACATATCGGTGATACTTTAGAAATCAGAGGGGTAAACTTTTCGGCTCTTTCTAATAGAATAAAGGTTTTATTTGATGAAGAACAGAGTGTGGTACTGGAATCATCAGACACCATAATTAAGTGCATAGTTCCCGAATCCTTGAAAATATTTGACCCAAATGTTTCAGTGGAACTCTTTAATAAGTCTACTAATTTTGATAATTTCTCATTGTATAGGCCAGCTATCGAGAGTATTTCAAATACCTTAGTCTCAATAGGTGACACATTAACTGTTTATGGTAAACACTTTGATTTCCAAAACCAAAGAAACTCGGTTATAATAGAAGAAAGGCAAGCAGAAATTTTATTCTCTTCGAGAGATTCAATAACATTTGTATTACCGCAGCCTTTATCTTTTTCCAATAATTCTTTCATCCTTAATTCACAATTGCAAAATGTTGCTTCTGAAATATCATTTACTATCAAATCTCCCATCATAAATGAAACTCCTTTAAGTTTTCGTTCTTTTGAAACCATTGAGATTATGGGTGACGAGTTTAGTCCAAATATTGAAGATAATATTGTTTTATTCGATGGTCATGAGGCCAGAATATTAGAAGCTACTAAAACAAAACTCATGGTTAGAGTGCCAATTGGTCCTTATGATGATAAAAACCCTATCCTTCAAATTAAAGTTATGGACCAAGTCTATCAATTTGAAGAGGACCTAGAGTTCATTGACACTTGGTTATTGTATAAAGAACTTCCTGATAGTTATTTTTCACACTTTATTGATAATAATAATACTGCATACGTTTTTACTGAAGATGATACGAACTCAAGATTTCTTGTCAAGACTATGGATTCAGATTTAAATTTGTTGTCTTCTTTTAATGTAAACTACCCTAGAACAAGTATGCGAGACGAACCATACTCCATTTTATTTAATAAAGACTCAAATCGAGTGTTTTTCTATTTTGGCGAAGAAGAAGAGCATAATTTTTATGAATTATTAATGGATACTAATATGTTGGTTGAAAGAGCTAATTATCCAGATACACTTAGAACAGGGCCTGCTATATTTACTATAGATGGTTTAATTTATATGGGACTTGGTAATTATTATGGTTCTAATCCTTATGGTGATTACGAGGCTTTTTCTCATTTTTGGACTTATAATGATCAGACGGATATATGGATTCGAGTTGCAGATTTTCCTGGTAACTTAAATCGACGAGATAGTTCAGTCTTTGTTATAAATAATAAAGGTTATGTTGGTAACGGGGCTACTTCAACCGGTCATTATGATTTTTGGAAATTTTCTCCCGTAGCTAATGAATGGATTCGAATTGATAACTTCCCAGATATAAGAAAAAATTCAGCCTCATTTGAGTATAATGGTAACGGCTATGTGATTTTTGGTGGATGGTTAAGTTCTTTAGATGATGTCTTTAAATACGTACCTAACATAGATGACTGGTTAGAACTAGAAGATATTAATGAGTTTTATTTTCAAGATTACGGTAGAGCACCTGAAAAATCGACCGCTCTAAAATTTTCAAATGCTATTTATTTAATTGTAAATAAATATCCTAAAGATTTATGCTTTAAAGTTGATTTAGGTAAGCTTTAGATAAGCTGATAATTAAGGAACATAGAAAAGTTTATTATGTCGGTTTACTGGTTATTTTGGGAGTATTTTTTTTAACATTCTAGTAAGATTGTTTATCAAATCTTATCGAATGAAAATTATAAAATATTTGTTGTTTTGGTCTATCATAATCCATTCATGTAAATCGGACGATTCCGTCAATATAATGGATGACGTTGTAAGCTCGGGCCAAGACCGGAGTACTGAAAACGAGGAGGATGAAACAAATAATGAAAACCAAGATACTGTTAATTACCCTATTTTGAATAGGTCTCCCGAAGCATTTAATCTAATTTCAATTGTCACGTCCTAAAATACGGCTACAGATTAATATTAGCTTTAAGCGGCATATTGATGCACGTAATTAGGTGTTTTATAATCTAAAGATAAATGCAATCTTTTAGAGTTGTATAGTTTGATTGCATTTTTGGCTGCTTTTTTAGCATGTACCACGCTGGTAAAGGTTTGGTCAAGATAAAATTCATCTTTTAGAATACCGTTTACCCTTTCGGCTAGGGCGTTTTCATAGCAATGTTTTTCTTCAGTCATACTGATTTTAATTTTCTTTCTTTTGAATACTTTAGTATACACATTACTGCAATATTGAATACCCCTGTCGGAGTGATGAATAAGCTGGTCAATGTTCTTGGCATTGTAAATGGCTTTATTAAGAGCCCTTACACACCCTTTTAGTTCTAGGTTATCACTTATGACAAAAGTTATGCTAAGTACATTAGAGCTTTCTGACATTAAAAAAGTAGTTGAAGAAGCTTTAGAGAACAAACTGAAAAATTTAAACCAACCTGAAAAGGAAAGTTTAAAACTCCTATCAAGAAAAGATACTGCTGAACTTCTCTGTATCTCTTTGCCGACACTTCACGACTGGACAAAAACTGGAATTGTCAAAGCACATCGAATTGGTAATAGGATTTTGTACAAGCTTGATGAAGTTACCCAAGCCCTAAAATCTATACAAACTACAAAAGGAAGGGGGCAGTCATGTTAAAACAGAAAAATGATTACTCGGTTATCGTATTATTCGAAGAAGGAACTAAGCCTAAAAAATGGCAATATGTTCATAAGCTAAACGGCTTTTCAATGTTCTTAAAAAAGAAGCATCCTACTTGGAAATATATGAACGTTTATAATCGTCGTGCGGGAACTTACATGCGAAGATTTCATCGAGATAGTTTCGTCCCGCCTTTCATCACAGAATAGCAGTCTTTTTTTTAACCTTTAAAATCTTTGCGTTTCTTTTTTTTAACCTTTAAAAATCACCTTTTAATGGTTTTAATAAATGTACAACGATTCAGATTCCAGAGATTAAAAACAACCTTTAAAATTTATAAATGATAGTCAAAAATTCATACGGCATTAGCGTTGCCTTTTCAACACGCATGTATGGTGTTGTTCCCAAGGATGAATTTTCAGGTTCTTCTTTACAACGTAAGAAAAAAGAGAAAGAACCCGAAGAGGAAAAGCCAAAATCAAAAAGCACCAAGAAGAAGTCTAACACCTTAAAACCTAGAACGCTTTCAAAACGTTCAAAGCAAAAAATAAGAAAGAAGATTACCTGCTTTGCTCGTTGTTATAAGCGTTTAAGTTTTGTTACTCTAACTTTTTTGAACAAGGTAGATGATGAGAAGGCAATTGTAATTCTTCGCAAATTCTTAGATAATGCTAAAAAGCGAAATAATGATTTTCAATATGTGTGGGTTGCTGAACGGCAAACCAAGAATGACCAGTTTAAGGGGAACGTCCATTTTCATATAATCACCAATAAATACTGGAAAATTCAAAAGTGGTGGAATTACTGGATTGACCTACAAATAAAGAATGGTGTCAAACCTAGAAATTCAAAATTTAGACCCTCTAGTGCCTTTGATGTAAAGCAATTGAATTCTAGTAATATTAAATCTATTGCTTCATATGTTACAAAATACGTAACCAAGAATAATGCAAAGTTTAAATGTCAGGTTTGGAATTGCTCTAAACGTATCTCAAGACTGTATACTGATTTTTACACCACAGTTGAATATGTAGAACAGTTTGAAAGATTAAATGCCATACGGGGCACTTTCAAGGTCAAAGATACTATGGAGCGCACTTTTTTAGAAGTAAAAAGTATAGACCTAAATAGGAGAACATTACCACTTTACAAACGATTAGACGATAAGAATAAAGCAACAAAATAAAAATATATGAAAACTTTAAAAGAGAATACTTTAAAAAATTACACTTACGATATAAATGTAACTGATGGTTTATATATCACATTGGATAAAGACGAAATAAAGAAAAACTGTTCTGGTTTAGATGGATTTCACAATGATATTAGGGAAATCAAATATTCTAAATATACAGTTATTACCTTTTGTAAAGGGTCGGTTACAATACTTGTAATATTAGGTAATAAAGGATATCCAGAAAGTCAATTTTTAATTACCTCGGATGAAATAATGAATTATGTAACAACTGACTGTTTAGCTCAATATGTGGGGTATGATTTGGCTGATTTGGTAGTTGGTTATTTTCGTTAATTAATATAAAAGTGCCTATATATTTATAGGCACTTTTTTATCTTTATTATAATCTTAGTATTTAATCGTATGAAACTTTAATACTCTTATACTTACTTAATTCTTTTGAGAGGTAATTATCTCTGCTTTTATCTATTGTGATTCTAAAGCCTTTTTCGATTTCACGAGTTTTAGTCATACTTAATTTTACAGTTTTTGTAACCTTTGAAACTTTTTTTGATTTCAGATTATTCGGTTTTTGCCTTTCCATAATTATAAGTTTGTATGTTTATCAACGAATGCTGCATAATAAACCATATGCTTTTCCCAATCTAGACTATTTTGTTTACTAAAGTTAAATTTTTCTTGAGAATCGACTGATAAAATAGCGTTAATTTTTGTCTGTTCTTCGTTGTAAATTGGAATTGCAGAGCAAAATTCAACGGTTCCTAGTTTATTTAAATGTTGTTGAGTTAAAGAATAGTTGTTTTTTGTTAAGTCTAAATCAACTGACAATGTCTGTTCTTTAAATGTTTTTCCAACTAGACCCTGTGTTTCTAACTTATTAACTTCAAACGTTAGAGATTTATGATGAAATGTATCTGAAATCCCTTTTACATTTATAAGTTTTAAAATTGTTTTCTTATTAACTTTTCTTTGCCAAAATCCTATAATCCCTTTTTGAGGTCGAAAAATGTGTGTATCAAACTTTACATTATATGCATTGAGTTTATTCTTTATTAATTCAAAATAACTTTCTTTATTATAGTTTAAAAGTTCAATAAACTGTTCATCTTTCTTCTTTTGCTTTGTTTTTAATCTAGAATGTTGAATTGGAAGCCAAAGACCTGCCCAAAAAATTCCAAGTATAAAGCAAAATAATTGTGCTTTTTCTATATCTAAAGTTGTTGATAGGATTTCTTCTTTGACTAGCCATTTAAACATTAGGTCATTCTTGCCTATGAAAATCAGGAAACTTGCAAGTAAGCTAAATCCTATTATTCTAAGATATTCTTTCATTTGGATGGTGAAATTGTTGGTAATTATTTTGGTAAGAATATTTTTTAATCAGGTGTTACTTCTTGAGCGTGAACCCTTATTCTATCTTGATAGCTAAGTATGTCTTTAGATTCATAAAATTTCTGTAATTCGTCAAAAGTTAACCATCTAGATCCTAACATATTTTCAACATATAATTCATCAAAAATTTTATAGCTAACAGCTTTACCTTTAGAGTTTTCTGATGTTAGTGATTTTTCTGTTTCTTTAATTTTCAACACTTCACATATTGGCACATGAATTCCTGTGCTAATTAACTTGCTATCAGCTGATGCAATATATGAGGTTGGTCTTAAAAAAGCAGAGCAAAACGGAAATCGATAACCACCAGTTGATTTTTTGCCATCGTGATTTGAACAATATCCTGATTTGCATATATTTTTATCAAGTTTTTCAAATTGGCTACCGATATTACCACTAGATAGATTTAGGCTTTTGGTATTCCAAGTTTTATATTGTAAAACTAAAAATCTTGCTTGGTTTGTTTTTAGATTAAATTGTTCATAAATTAAATCAGCACCAATTATATGCTCGGGTTTATCAGGATGTAATAATCTCAATCTTAATATTTTTCCGTTTGGTAGTTTGAAGTCTCTGAATTCTTCATTTTCATACAGTGTTTCGGATATCTTAAAAGAATCTCTTTCAGCCAAATAAAAGTCTGCATTTAAAATTTTATGTTCAGAAACTTTTCTTGGTTGGAAATACTCAAGAGCGTTTTTGTAATCTAAAATACGTTTGTTGATAAATCTTTTTGATCTATCTTTTTCAACAATTGATTCTAATTCAATTAGCTCCTTTTCAATTAATTCCGTTGGCAATACTTCTTGTTCTTCTGTTGACATTGCCAGTGCTTTTTCTTTAAAATATTTAACCCAGTCACTCTCATTTTTTCTTGCAAGAAGTGTGATTACTTCTTGATATAGTTCTGGATTCAAGTCACTAATTAAATCCAAAGTTTGTTCGTAAGTTACTGGTTGATGTGCTCTTTTGGCTAGACTTACCGCTTCACGAACGGCATTTACTGCTTGATAGGCATTATTACGTCTTTCGTCTTCATTGTAATCTTTGTCACTAAAATAGCTCATAAATATTGGTGTTTTTCCGTATGATAAAATTTATGCAAATGAATAGTTTCTTAAACAAATAGATAGCTTAATAAATCCAAACGAACTAGAGGGAATTTGCAGTATTTTTATCATACGGGCTCGCTGATTAGTTTTTAATTTTTTAATTAAAAACTGGGCTATCAAACAGGTAGTAAATAATTATTAAATACTTGCTTAATTAAGTTCCAAAGTAATTTGGCATTGTCAGGTGTTATATTAAGTTGAATTATAATACTGATTATTGTTCCGATAAATAGACTTTTCCAGTCAAACTTATTCATTTCTCTAGCTGAGTCAACTAAAAAATCTATTTTTTCATTTAATAGTAAAATTTGATTAGGCATTAAATCATATTTAGATATACCTTCTTTTAAGGTTGTCATTTTCTGCTTTAGTTCTTCATATTCTTTAGCCGAAAATTTATCCTGATTATTTTCAACAGAGATATTTACTCCATCAATTTCTTTTTGGAGTCTTTCCCATTTGTTTTCGGTTTTTACTTCTCTCAATAAATAGAAAAGCCATTTCTGGAAATAATCTAGCTGTAAACTCCAAGAACCGGGATTTCTAATTTCTTTGTATGAATCTGCACCTGGACAAAAAATTGAATAATGACTTGCAGAATTTTTTGGTGCAGAGTCAAATATAAAGTAAAAATCGGATTTTTTATAGTTTAAATATGTTGCCACACGAAATGAAGGCGTAGTCTTACTTTGCATTTCAGAAAAATCAAATTGGGCAGGAGAAAGTCCAGATTCTTCAATTATATCGAATAAAGTATTCTTTTGTGATGTTAGTAATTTCATAGATTTTAATTTTAGCTTACAGGAACAATTTGATATTGTTATTTGCTAAACATTATTTATATAAACTAAGATAACAAATACTTGTAAGAAATTCTTTTATGAAACTGTAGTATCTTTAATTTGAATTGCTTGGATAGAAACATTGGAGTATATGTGAAATATTGAAAGTACTATAATATTATTCGTCCCCCCATTCATCCCCTAAAATGAAAAAAGCCTTGTAAACTTAATGTTTACAAGGCTTAGCGTAATTGC